>CAJHZB010000037.1_pt1 | contig 71946 bp, 70 predicted proteins | sample 9198931 | NCBI WGS metagenome assembly CAJHZB01 (sample SAMEA7708346, study PRJEB35096) | sediment metagenome | biome: marine neritic benthic zone biome [ENVO:01000025]; feature: sediment [ENVO:00002007]; material: shallow marine sediment [ENVO:03000034] sea grass bed [ENVO_01000059] ... | reverse complement strand
TGGTCTCGAAAACCAGTGGGCTCTAACGGGTCTCGTGGGTTCGAATCCCACTCCCTCCGAAGCATATTCAGTTAAGGTGTATCATTGGTAATAAAGTTAACGTTATCAACTGTCATACCGTCCGTAACAACCACAGTCTCTATTTCCGTCACATCATCAGTATCTGATTCGTTTGCTCCGTTCCAGTATTCATCCGGGAATACCAGTGTTGTTGCTTCATTTAATATAAAGGAACTATATCGGTCAGATTCAAAAAATATATTCCTGTTATCTAATCTCTCAATCAATACCCTGTAAGTACCAGGGGGTACATTCTGAATACTGAAAGCCCCGTCAACAAGTGTAAGGTCAGTATCTATGCCGGAAAAAGAGGAAACCTGAATATTAGTATCATTAATATTAACCGCCCTGACATGAACACCGTTTAGCGGTGTCCCTGAAGACGACTCAACAGTACCCCTTATCTCGCCCGTACCTGTATCAGGGGGAGTCGGGTCATCAGGCGGGGGTGGTTCCGGGGGTTCGCCACCTCCTCCACCTCCCGGCGCTCCGGGTGTACCACCGCCACCACCGTCACCTGGTGGTATTGTATCCGGTGGTGTTGAAACCGGGTCATCATCGTTATCTACTACCGGTGGATTATTATCAGGATTAATTTCCCTGCTTGATTCTCTCTGGTCACATGCAGTGATTAATATTATAGAAAAAATTAATAACAAAAATGGAAATAATAAGTTTAATTTTTTAGATCTCAAGGTTATATCCTCCAAAATATTATGGCCCGTATAGAATCAGTGCTGAAGCAATATCGTCAGTTTCAAGTGTCCTTCCAAACTGGTCATTAGCTGGAATATTAAACGGGTTCATGGTTGGTGTTGCAATCGGGTCAATCGCATCAAGACCATCAGGGGTCAGATCAAATGTTGTTACGCCCCCTATCAATGTATGGGCAAGTCCCCATGTATGACCCATTTCATGAACTACTGTAGCCAGTAAATCAGTATTAAAATTACTTGGTATTGATCCATTAACTATTATTAAAATATCAGTAATATTGCCGGAAACATCCGTAACAGTTAATCCAATACCAAGAACACCTGCTAGACCCAGATTTCCCAGAATAGACCCATCTTCATCAAATACTATATTATTAACACCATCAACAGTGCTGGTTTCAGTGTTCAGATTCGCAAGTGTTATATCTGTCGTGTCCTGTGTAAGGGTCCCGCAAAAATCTGCAATATTTGGAACAGAATCCCATTCATCACATGCGTCCTGTGCAATAGTGAGTCCGTCTTCAGCACCGGGAGGCCGCATATCAATAAGGAAATCTACCGGCATCATGGGAAGCTGGTGAAAAACAAAAGTACTCATAGCCGCATCATTCAGTATGTGGTATGAATAAGCATTTTGATTTCCCAAAAAAACAGAAAAACAAACTGCCAGACCTAATAAAAATTTTTTTCCTCTACTCATAATATTGTCTCCAAATTTATAAAACGTTCTGTATGCTGTATATAAAATCATCCAGGTTTATTTTATTAGCATTCTGCAGTCTTTGATCTGTCCTGGAATTATAGAGCGGAAGGTCTGAAACAGAAGAACTAACAATTTTTGAGCCTGAACTTTCCGTTGAAACTCGAATTATACCCTTATTAAGACTCTTTAGAACCGGATAACCATCTGTATTTTTTGGACCAAGAAACAGAACAACTTCTTCGTTATCTTCAAATAAAGGTAGAAAAGGTGAACTTACAGTCCTGTCTCCAACTGTTCCGCCTACAATACGCAAAATAAGTTCATCACCGTATTTACCTTTCAGGCTTTCATCAATTTCAAAAGTTGTGTACGTAAAAATCAGACCCGTTTTCTCATCAACCCTTGCCTCGGATGAAATACATTTTGCTATAACAATATCAGTTGAAGACCTTGCAAGGTCAGGGGTAGATATATTAAGCTCTTTTAAAGCTTCGGAGTTGTTAATATTAAATAAAAATATTGAAAAGAATAAGACAAGAAAGGCTGTTAAATATTTAAAATTCATTACAAAATTCTCCCGGTAATATACATTAATTAACCCACCTTAGAACGTTTAAGAATTGATATATTAATTATAATTCATTTATATAAAATGTTGATCATTTTTTATAAATGAATCAGGAAATATTTATTAAATCCGGAGTGTACGGTTAATTATTGGTAATAATATCTATCCCGTTTACTGTTGAACCATTTGTAACGACTATAGGTTCAAAGTCTGAAGGGTCATCTTCATCGGATTCATCTGCCCCGTTCCAGTACTCATCCGGGAAATTAAGATTAGTACCCGCAATTACAAACAGGCTGTACCTGTCCGGATCAAAAGCGGAACTCCTGTCATCCATTTTTTCAATAACCACCCTGTATGTGCCGGGAGGTAAATTCTGTATGCTGAAGGCCCCGTCTTCAAGTACAAGGTCGGAATCAATGCCCGAAAAAGATGACATCTGGGAGTCGGTATTGTTAATATTAATTGCCCTCACGTGTACACCGTTAAGAGGTATACCTGTCGAAGAAACGACGCTCCCTCTTATCTCACCAGTGCCGGTCTGGGGAGGGTTGGGGTCATCCATAAAATCATCATCGTCATCATCTCCCGCAATAGGGGGTGTGGGAACATCAGGGTCTGTTTCCCTGTTACTCCCGCTGTCACAGGCAACAACAAAAGTGAATGAGAATATCAGCAGTAATAACATCAGGAAATTTATTTTTTTTGAATTTATCAATTTATATCTTCCTCCGAGTAAATTATGGCCCGTAATTTCGTAGTGCTGAACCCAGGTCATCACTTTCAAGTGATCTTCCAAATCTGTCATCAACAGGAATTGCAAAGGGGTACATAGTAGGAATTGCATTAGGGGATATCCTGTCAAACCCGTCAACCGAGTTTGTGGTATTGATACCGCCAATTGGTACATGGGCCAGGCCCCAGGTATGTCCCATCTCATGAATTAAAGTTGCCAGAAGGTCTGCCGCGGCAGAGCTTGGTATAGAACCGTTAATAAAGATTGTTATATCCGTAATCTGGCCAGTAGCATTGTTAAAAGTGGTAAGTCCTAAACCCAGAACACCCGGTGCACCTATATCAGCAAGGATTGATCCGTTTTCATCAAACACTATGTGGTTAACACCGTCATTTTCACCAACAATAGAATTAATATTTGATGATGTGATATCAGTTTCTATCTGGTCAAGGTTGCCGCAGAAATCTGGAATATTGGGCAGCTGGTCCCATTCCTCGCACGCATCCTCTACTATTGCAAGCCCGTTACCGCCCCCGAGTGTCCCGCCGTCTATACTGAAATCAACCGGGAGTCCGGGCAGTGACCGGAAAATAAATGTTGAATCAAAAATGTTGTTTAGTATGTGATAAGAATATGAGTTTTGTGCCATGAAAAGCGGGCTCAGCATAATAATCATCATTAATATGTGTCTTGTCTTCATTAATTATCGCTCCTTCCTACATTACTTCGTTAATGCTGTATATAAAATCATCAAGTTTTAGTTTGTTTCCGTTTACCGCCCTTTCACTGGTCTTCGAGTCCATTATCACAAGGCCGTCCACAGGGGTAGTAACATATCTTGCTCCTGTATCGTCAGTTTCAATCCTGACAATACCCCTTGAAAGGCTTTTTAAGACAGGATAACCCTTCGTATTATCAGGCCCGAGAAACAGGATTACATCCTCGTTTTGTGTAAACTGCGGCAGATAAGGCGAGCTTACGGTCTTATCTCCAACAGTACCACCAATAATTCGGAGCACTATCTCTTCGCCGTATTCTCCCTTCAGCCTTTCATCAACTTTAAAGGTAGTGTATGTAAAGATAAGTCCTGTGTCTTCATCGATTCTGGCCTCACTTTTAACACAGTTTGCCAGTACCACGCCGTCTGCTGTTCTTGCAAGGTCGGCAGTAGTTGACCTTATTTCCTTTAGTGCATAAGAGTTTTCACTGCTTATCATAACAATTGATGAAAAAAAGATAGTTAATAAAACTGTTGTTTTGAATAGCTGCTTCATTTATTTCTCCATAATTATATAGTTTAAATATATTATAGTACTTTTTAATGACTGCTTAGTGATTTCTTAGTTTACAAGGCTTAAGGTTATCCTTCGCCTCTCAACGTCTGCCTCTGTTACCTTTACTTTCAGTTTTTCACCAATTTTAAACCATCTTCTTTTCCTTCCCATTCTCATCTCGGCACGGGGAATAAACCCCTCTACAAAATACGTGTCTATCTCAACAAACATGCCAAAAGGCAGCACGCTTATTACAGTGCCCTGGTGTTCGGTGCCAACATGCTTTGTCATAAAATTGGCCCTCTCAAGGTCTATGGACTCTCTCTCAACGCTGTCTGAGACCCTCTCCACTTTACTGCAATGCTCACATATATTATTTAACTCTGTTAAATCGATTTTGTTACCTTTTCCGTCCAGCTGATTGTCAATTAGCCTGTGGATAATGAGGTCGGGATAACGCCTTATGGGTGAAGTAAAATGTGTATATTTATCTAGTGCCAGCCCGAAATGGCCAAGCTCCCTTGTTGAATATTCTGCCTTCTTTAGAGACCTTAAGACCAGCATGTTAACTGCATTCTGGTCCGTCTGTCCCCTTGCCTTAAATATTACTTTCTGAATATCTGAGGGTTCTATACTGCCGTTTAGTTCCAGTTTGTATCCAATTTCGTTAAGTGCATCTTTTAACTCAAATACAGATGCATTATCAGGCTCTTCGTGGATCCTGTAAATCGAGCCTGTCTTACTCTTTGAAAGATAATCGGCCACAACATTGTTCGCGGCGATCATGAACTCTTCGATCATGCCGTGGGCAATATTTCTTTTTGATTTCTGAATGTCTACAACTTTACCGTTTTTATCTCTTATTAATTCCGGCTCCGGAAAATCAAATTCAAGTTCCCCGTTATCCAGCCTTTTTTTCTTAAGTTTTTCATAAAGCTTTTTCATATCCCGAAGGCTGTAAATAATATCTTTATGTTGCTTACTTACCGGGCCGCGTTTACTTAGCATCTGGGAAACCCAGGTATAGGTAAGTCTTGCCTTGCTGTTAATTATACTGTTGTAGACTTCGTAGCCTTTAAGAATTCCTTCATTTGTAAAATCAATTTCGGCAGTTTTTGTTAACCTGTCTTCATTTGGGACCAGGCTGCAAAGATTATTTGATAAAACCTCGGGAAGCATTGGATACACTTTTCCCGGCAAATAAACACTGTTTGCCCTTTTCCTGGCTTCTTTGTCAAGCCCTGCTTTGTCTTTTACATAATACGAGACGTCGGCAATTGAAACAAAGAGTTTGAAGCCGTACTTGGTAACCTCGACACATACCGCATCATCAAAATCCTTTGCATCATCACCGTCAATAGTAAAGATCAGTTTTTTTCTTAGGTCTTTTCTCTTAATGTCTTTGGAATCAGACACGTTCTTGTTGATCTGTTCGGCTTCAATTGATACGTTTTTGGGGAATTTTTCGGGGATCTTATTTTCATATAATATTGCTTTTCTTTCCGAATTTATCTCTCCCGATGTACCCAGCACTTTTTCTACAGATGATTTTTTTGTCTTCGGGTCTATTTTTAGCAATACCAGGCTGCCGTTTTTAAGCCTGTAGTTTTTTGTGTTCCCGACTTCAACTGTTGGCAGGTTATCGCCTCTTGGTTCGAAAAAATATTCATCATGTTTTTTCAGTATTTTACCTATGAGCCATGCATTACTTTTACTATTTAGTTTTCCGGTGGCCTTACTGCTGCCCTTGGGTGTCTTATTCTTACTGTTTAATATATATCCCCCGCTGTTAAGCTTTAGAATAACTTTTGCAACTGTCATTTTTTTTAACAGATTTTTGATTTTCTTTCTTTCATCCCTTCCCATACCGAGTTTTAACAGTATTTCGTTTACTTTGAGAGGTGCATAATCGGGCTTGGAAAGCAGTTTAATTATTCTTTGTTTGTAGGATAGTTTCATATATATGTTTTACAACCTGGGTTAAAATTTGAAAGTGGTGTTTGAAGAAGACTATTTATATTCAATGATGTTGAATAATATATAACATTCAGATAGAATTGTCATTCCATAAATATTTATTTTTGTCGGAGCTAACATGTTAAGGACAAACATTATAGGCAGTATTTTTATAATTTTAATAGTATTCGGACTGGTAAGTTTTGCAATATCACTCAGGATTTCTCTCGAATGGGCAAACTATTTTAAAATTTTGGGAGTTGTTGCAGTAATTGCATTAATAGTATCCGTTATTACACACCTTATCCCCTCTAAGAACTAGGTAATAATTAACCCTCCTTCACCTTCTGTACCGGGTCTTCCGGCATCGGGGTTTTCGGCATCTTCGGGATAACTTCGTGTAATCTGCTTGAGATAGCTTTGGGAGCCCTGTTCATTTTCAATATAAAACATCAGTTCACTCTGGTATTCCTTCATTATCTCAAGGCCGGTTTCCAGTGTAAACCCCTTGGATTCATATCTTTTTAAACATTCTTTCATAATAGCCATAATATTGGTAGAGATCTCATTCGCGTAGCTGTTTTCAGACTCGTATTCATAAAACACGCCTTTTATTTCAGTCTCAATTGCCTTACACCCCTGTTCAAGGCCCCTTTGAAGGTCCCTGTTATCAATGCGCCTGTTTGACCTGAAGCTTGTGGCAATATACCTTTCCACAAGGGCAAATATTTCAGTGTTATTATTAAAGAGCTCGGCCCTTTTTACATAAGTCTTGATCCCTTCTTTCTGTATCCTTAGCTTATCTATTCTTTCCTGGTGGTTTTTCTGGCCTTCAATAAAGTATTCACAGTCGAGGGGACAGTTAATTTCGATCCCCCTGTGTTCACCGCAGCACCTTGGGCAAATTTCGTCTTTTTTGGCCGGGCAGTATCTTTTTGCTTTAGCCGTTCGGCAGTGTACACATTTCATATATTATTAATCCAATAAAAAAAGGAGTTACCAGTAATGATAGCTCCTTTTTAAATAATCTTTAAATAAAATTTGTAAAACTATTTTTATATTAAAAGTTTTTTTCTATAATCTCTATACCTTTAAGCTATATCAACAGACTGTATAAATGTAACAATAACAGAGATCTGAATAGAACTTCTTACCTCATCACACTGGTCAAGTATTTCCTGTGGTGTGATTAGAGTGATAGTGGCAGTCAGTAACTGTGTACCGGCTGCGATATTCGGGAAATAAGTTGTAGTAAAAGCACCGGAATTTACGCTCCCTGAAACAACTGCGGGGTTAACGTCAACATCGCCTAAGGCCGGGTTAGAAACGGTAAAATCAACCTCAGTACCTGGTTTAATGCCTACGGTTGTAAACTGAAGCGGCTGGAATGGTATTTCTGCCATACCCATATCGTCCACAGAGATATCAAGAGTAAAAGTTGAATCACCGTCTGTTCCTGTTGGAGGTGTAATTCCTATAGCTTGAACAGTAATATCAGCAAACTGTGTGATAATCTGGCCATCAGGAGTAGTTGCATTTAATAAAATTCTAAAACTACCGGCTGGGCCGTCATCTAAAGTAAAATAATCTGCAATAAAATCCAGGAACGCCCTGCCCTGGGAATTAATTACAACAGATGAATCAAGTATACATGCTCCCACAGTGTTAAAACCGGGAACAAAATCAACATCAACAAAGGTATTAGTAGGTATTGCTTCTGAATCAATTTGTATAGTACCAACCTGGCATGCATTTGCAAACCTTTGATCAGTATTTACGATACTTAATAGAAAATTGTTAACTATCTTGTCAGGATCACTTAAATCTGGGCTTGCATCATTAGCACCGCAGCCTCCAATTATTCCGAAACAAATTACGACTACAGAAAAAAGTGTAACAATTTTTTTTGGAGTTATTTTTTTTATTTGTTTAACTAAATTCATATTCATCCTCCTGGCAATCAATTACCTGTTTTAGTTTTGAATAAAATCCTCAATATCGCATTCATCATTTACAGTGATTTCCTGTGATAATGCTGCAGGTCCTGAAAAAACAAAAAGTGTTGTTGGGTCTGCGGCTATTAACTGCCCTGTTTCTTCAAAAATATTCGTAAAACCAGGGAAAATGATAACAACTTCTGCTACTCCCGTGGCATTGCTTGTAGTTTCATAAGGAGAATCAACGAAAGCACCGCTTGCAAACCACTCTTCTATAGGTGTATTCATACACTTATTAGGAGAGCATGCATCGTTATCCACCATCTGTAGTAACCTGGCATCCGGCTCACCATTACCATCAGTGTCAATCAAAAGTGAATTTTCAGTAGCAAACACAAGGTCAAAATTTGTAGAAACATCGTTCAACGGGCTTCCGGTACCGTCAGTGACAAGTACCCTGAATAATCTTGGTTCGAGCCCCTCACCACATATACTTATTCCTTCTACCGACTGCAGAAATGTGAGCTCGGAACCAAATGGTGCCTCAGGAGGGTTTGCCCCGCAGCCGCCTATGGTACCAATTGAAATTGCTACAAGAGATAACATAGCAACTATTTTATTTTTTGTTAATTTTTTTAGATAACTTACAAAATTCATTTTCATCCTCCTTCGTGCATCTTTATCTGACGATCCTTGGTGTTATAAATACAATTAATTCCCTTCTCTGGTCCGTTGTGCTTGTATTCTGGAACAAGAAACCAAATAACGGGATTCTTGAGAACCATGGAACACTGCTCTCACTGTCAGTGATAGACCTTGTGAATATTCCCCCGATCACAATTGTTTCTCCATCTGCAGAAAGTACCTGCGTTTCCGCTTCGTTCCTTCTGATACTTGGCTGCCCGTTTGCACCCTGCAGGGTAGGATCGGGAGCATTATCTGTAACTTTAATAGTCATTAATACTCTTTCATCATTTGTTACCTGGGGCGTAACTTCAAGCCTTAAGGTAGCATCAACAAACTGGGTCTGGGTACCGGCAGCTGAAACACTTAGAAATGGTATAGACACACCCTGCTCAATTCTTGCAGGAGTATTGTCTAAAGTTAATACTTTTGGCGATGACAGAACTCTTCCGTCACCCCTGTTTTCAAGTGCCGAAAGCCTGATATCAAGGTCATATGCGCCTGTCACACTTCCAAGTACCAGTCCGAATACACCACCTGCACCTGTACCGGCAGCTGCGGGAAGATCCACAATAAATGAATCACCGTTTGTTCCGAATGGTGAACCAACACCGGCTCCACCAGCTGATATACTCGATGGAAACGTTGAACCGGTAGGATTGCCTGTCTCGGCTGATGCCCTGTAATTAAATCCCCACTGGACACCGAGTTCCCTTGTAAAGTCGAGTGTTGCCTGGACTATTCTTGATTCAATTAATACCTGAGGGGTCCTTGTATCAAGGTCCTGCAGGAGATCGGTGATCTGGGCTATCCGTACAGGAGTGTCAGTTATTAAAACGCTGTTTGTCCTTGTATCGATACGCATATCACCACGTGCACTTAATATTGGATCAACAAGAGGCTGCAGTTCTTCTGCTCTTGCATAATTTATAAAAACCTGTTTCGTAATTAATGGTTCAAACTGCTCATTTGACTTAGATGCAGCCTGGAGGGCCTGCTGTCTTGCCTGGAGCGTTTTTAATGGTGCGATTTTTAATACGTTACCTTCAACTACTGCACCAAGACCTGCATCTTCAAGAACAATGTCCAGGGCCTGGTCCCATGGAATATTATTTAATTTTAATGTTACTGAGCCTTCTACATTTTTTGCAACTACCATATTAAAGCCGCTGATATCAGAAAGGATTCTTAATACGTCTCTTACATCAGCATCTTTAAAGTCAAATGACACCAATTCCCCTCTGTATGTTTTTATGGCCCCCGGGGTTGATACAACCCTAACGTCAAAAGCCCACTGATCTGTTTCACTTTGAGCTATAATCTGTTCATTACTGTCAAGATCAATATTCTGAAAGTTAATTGTGATTTTGTCCGGGTCCTGGATCAGGTCATACTCAACATCATTTTCAGCTTTATATTCAATAACTATTAACACGTCATCTTCTTTTACAGGGTCCCTGAAAGAAGAGATGAAACTTAAGGGGCTATCATATTCAGTTACATCACGTGCAACCTGAAATTTTTGAGCAAGGATAACATCTTTAAGTTTGAGAGTTAATCTTCCGCTTTCATTTGGTGTTGTCTCGTATACTACAAGATTATCCGATTCAATTGTTACAATTGCTTTGCCTTCTTTAGCCTCAAAACCAATTGCCTCAATTACATTCAATTGATCAGTATTAATATTGGAGTAAGGGTTATCATTTATTCCCTGCGCTATTCCGGAATTTGGTATAAGGAATAGAAATGATATTAAAGCAATGTATATATTGAATATTCTTAATTTCTTATATGTTAGATATACCATCCCTTGCTCTGCCTCCTTGTAATTATTACAAAAATTTAGTTTCCATCCTCTTCGTCAGCAAATGCTAATACCGACTTTTTTACTTCTACTTTCTGTTCGCCAAATACATCTTCAAAAAATCTTTTTTCATTTACAAGTAATCCGTTTTCTGTTACTTCAAGAATTACGCCGTTTTTATTTCCAATCTCATCATTTGGACCTAAAAAATATGTATTTTTTTCAGGATCAACAACCATCGCCTTTGGAAGGTTGTCTACCCACACAATTCCCACTATTCTGTACTCATCAAGCGGAAAACGTTTTATTGGTGGTGTAGTTGCGGATATTGACGCTTCCCTCTCTTTTGGTTCTTTAATAAATGGTTTAAAAGGGTCTCTCTTGCCAAGAGGCTGATATAATGGCCTTGTTAAAGATTCATCAAGAGTTATCCTGGGTTCAGGCTTCTCTGAATCTACAAGAATTTCTTCATCCTGGACCACTTCCTGGTTTGATTCATTATCTAAATCTACATCAACGGTATCATCGGACTCTTTTTCAATTACAACAGTATCTGCATCCAGGTCACTTTCCCCGGTCATTTCATCTACGCCGGACTCTACCTGTTGTTTGGATTTTTGGATCTGCTTTATGCCGTCAACTAATGCAGTATCAGTGCTGTCCTTTAACTTTTCTGCATCCTGGGCAAATACAAGGCCAATTCCTAACAGGAACAAAGTGTTAATGATGAATAAAATTTTGAGTAATTTAAATATTCTCATATTTCTATACCGTTCTATTTAGACTATTTCTTTTTATTTTTAGCTTTCCGATCTTTTAACTTACTTCCTTCCTGAGATGCAGGTGTGGACGGCAATAACCTGAATGTTACTGTACTAAAATCCGCATCCAGTTGAATATTCTTTGCATCAGAATCCTTGCTTCTTTTCAGGTTAAGGTCTCTTACATTTACGATCCTTGGTAATCTTGAAATACGGTCGAAGAAATTCGCAAGTTCAAAATATGTCCCTTTAACTTTCATTTCTATTGGTATTTCTGCATAAATATCTTTGTTTGCTTGTGCTTTAGGGGCAAATACGACTGGTTCAAGTCCTGCAGCTGAAATATCTGAATATACGCTGTTTATCAGCGCGGGTATCTCTTCTTCTTTTGGAAGTTTAAGTGAAGCAATCTTAAACTCTTTTTCCAGTCTTTCATTCTCAGCAATAAACTTAGGAAGGTCTTTCTTGATATTTTCAAGTTCTGTAAGTTTTTTCCTCTTTGTCTGCAATGTACTGTTCAGACTTGTTAACTGCTGATTATTGGGAGACCAGAAAAAATACCAGTAAACACCCGAAATTATAATAATAAGGCCTACAAAAATCCCGAGTTTGGTAATCAGTGTCTGTTCATTCAACCAATCTGTTAAATTATCTAACATTGTTTCCTCTGTTTAAATCTCGCTTCCCTTCTTATTATTAGAATTTGCTTCGTCTTTATTTTCTTTTTTAGGTTCATTCTGCTTACCGATAAAGTCCATGCTCGAAGTTATTTCAAACTTTCTAAGCGGCAGGCTGCTTACATCTTCCTGTTTTATTACTTTAAGTTTTACATTTTTAAAATAGTTTGAATTCTGAAGATTTTTCATCAGTTCCGCTACTGTGAACTCATTCCAGGCAATACCTGATATTGTTGTGGCACTTCCCTTTGATTTTATATTGTCAATCCACGACCTTGCCGGTATTGAAGAGGATAGAGAATCCATAACATAGAGCGGGCCGGACCTCTTCTTTTCGAGGTTCGCAATAATTTGTATTCTTCTTTCCAGTTCCTGGTTTTTTTGTTTAAATTCATTAACCTGCTCTTCAACATCCTTTAATGCTTTAATCTTTTTATCTGTAACCTGAATTTCATTTCTTGTTTTATTTATCTTCCCTGCCTGGCTGAAATGTGTAGCAAGAATCACCCCGAGCACAACTAATAGCGCGAGGGTACCAATAAATATCTCGCCAATACCCTTTTTGGGTTTTTTGATTTCAACTTTTGGAAGTAAATTAATTCTAATCATCAGTTGTCTCCGATTCTCCTGAGTGCAAGCCCTATTACAACGCCCATCTGGGGAGAAATATCAGAAATATATTTCGGGTCAAACTCTGTTTCATTTACCGCTATATTATTAAATGGATTTGCAAGTTCTACATCTATATCTGTTATATCCTGCAGGGTTTCAACAATATTAGGTACTTTTGAAGAGCCTCCGCTAAGGATAATGTTTGAGATCCTGTCCTGTGAAAAATTAGAGGAAAAGAAATCAAGTGTCCTTTTAACTTCACCGGTAATAAGGTCGATATAATCGTTTGTTATTCTTTCAAGCTCAAAAGGTATTTCACCATGACTCAGGCTCTGCTTGGACTGTTCGGCCTCTTCAAAGCCAACGTTTTGTTCTTTCATTATCCATTCGGTGAACTGGTTACCACCTGTTGTTATGTCTCTTGTGAAGATTGATACGCCGTCTTTTAATATATTAATGTTTGTTACCGAAGCGCCCATATTTACAAGTGCAATTACGCCGCCCATATTCGTGTAATTTGCCTCATACATATTCTCTAAGGCAAATACATCAACATCGACAATCATTGGGTTTAAGCCAACACTTCTTACAACCGAAATATAGTCGTTTGTAATATCTTTTTTTGCTGCAACAATCAGCACGTCCATATTTCCTTCTGGAGAAACTTCCGGAAGGACCTGGTAATCAAAATTAACATCTTCAACACTCTGCGGGAGATACTGCTCGAGTTCCCATGGTATTGATTCGGCTAACTCATTTTTGGACATCGAAGGAAGGGTTACTTTCTTAATAATGACGGAATGGCCGGATATGGAAATTACAACGTTCTTATTCTTAACTCCCAAATCCCTTACAAGATTTGATAGTGTACCGGCTACAGCATCTTTATTAGTTATGACCTTTTTAACGATTGAATCGGGCGGAAGGACTGCTTCACCCACATTTTTAAGCTGGTAGCCGCTTCTGCTGCTTTTTAGTTCCGCAAGCTTTAAGCTGGCTGATCCAATGTCGAGACCAATAATACCTTTATTCCCAAAAAACACTTCATCCTCCTCAACGAATACCTAATTTAAACATCATTACTTTTTTTTTTCAAGCTATATTTAAGTAATTTAAAAAATCCCTTTAAGTACCTCAACCTATTATATTGTAATTATAGGTTTATTTTATTTTTTGGCAACAACTATTTAATTTTATTACATTTAATAATGACAATTAACTAGTTGATATAACTACTTATGATTAATGCTTTTATGGAAAATTGGGTAAAAAGGGGAAAATAGGGGATTTATGACCGGATTGACTTATTCCGGAAGCAGGACTTCGTCGTAAAATATCTCTACTTCCTTTGAAAAAGTAGAGCTTGGATCAGTCTCAAATGTAACCGTGAAGAAAGCACTTTCAGTAGGCATTAAAGTAAGTTCTTCTGATTCTCCAAGTACATTCACGGAGTTGGCCTCAATCGTTATTCCATTTTCGTCTATCAGCTCAATAAGAACAAATATAGATGAAACGGGAACATCGGAAATATTTATAACCGCTCCGTTAAACTCAAACTCGCCTGTCCTGGATATAGTTTCCAGTATAGGGCCGTCAAGCACAACGCCGCCATTATCACTTGTACCATCACACCCGATCAGGAATGCAGACAGTAATAACGATATTATAAATACTGGAATATATCTTCTCATTTCTCTTTCTTTGTCATTAACTTCGTTATTGATATCACGTTCTTCGTTGGATCATTAGGTTTTGCCTGCTGGTCCGCCGTCTTTTCATCAGTAGAATGATGATCGTCAATTATATCTCCAAGGACCTTGTGCATAATCTTTAACGCCCCGATCGAATGTTCTTTAAGATATCCTTTATCAACAAACTCTTCTTCCTTCTTCTTCTTTGTAAACAGATAGACTATAAAGGCCTGGTTGTTAAACACTACCAGCATTGCCAGATATAGAAGAAAGTTATCGGCAAACACCTTTTTAAGAAGCGTCATATTGTCCGAACCAATCTTTACTATCCCAAAAGGTTCTGAGGCATCACGAGTGACAAACGGAACGGTAACCGAGATGTTCCCCTTGTTCTTATTAACGGAAAACCCTTCCTGTGGATAAAAGTCCTTCAGGAAATATCCGTTTACGGAGCCTTTTAGAACGTCTTCCTTAAAAACAACACTAAAAAACTTTGGTGCAATTTCAAATGTATTAAATAATTTTTTTCTTCCCAGTCTTTCATCAAGAAAGAGGTAAAACTCATCACTTGTTGGCTGTTTTCCTATATCGGAAAAATAAGTACTGGCCTGCTCACCTATTGTTTCGGCTATAGCCCTTGTTTTGTCTACAAACTCCTCTTTCGCACTGCTGTACTGAAAATAAAACACTACTCCTATAAGGAGCAGTATGCTCAGTTCGATCGCAACTATTTTGCCAATTGTCGAATAATTCTGTCTTAGCCACATTTCATAAACTCATCTAGTACTTTCTGGAGTTCCTCACTTTGTGAATGACGAAGAAGCATAAACACCATTCCGCTGAAATCTTTTCTCATATCATCATCCAGGCTTCTGTATAGTTTAATTAACAGTTTTTCCTCTTTGCCAAGCACCTCGAGGTTGTCATCAATTATCTCTTCCTTTTGCATAAACCTCTTAAGCCGTTCCCTTCTTGCAACGTTCCATAACTCTTCAATACCAACATTGAGTATGGTTGAAAGCTGTTCACATCTTTCGTAAGAAGGTGCATCAACTTTTCCTGTTTCAAGCTGATGTATAAAGACACTGGAAACATTGAGGCAACGAGCCAGGTCTTCCTGTGTTACGCTCTTTTGTTTCCTTTTACTTTTTAGGTATTCACCAAATCTCATGAAACCCCTCCGATAATGATTAGTTAAAGCTGGTACTTAAAATTTTACACTATAAATACTTGTTATATCAAGCTTTTTTATATTTAAGAAATATAAGTATTTTAAACCATTTTTTTTAATTGTGGGTAATAAGCTGGCCTGAAATTCCATTTAGTCAGGTAAAAAGAATGCCCGGAGACGGAATTGAACCGCCGACACGAGGATTTTCAGTCCTCTGCTCTACCGACTGAGCTATCCGGGCAGTACTGAAACTTATAAATAAAGGAACATTATATTACCAAAAACAAAAACTGTTGCAAACATTAATATTGCTAAATAAAAAACGGGCCTTAAACCCCGCTAAGGGCAAGACCCGCTGTACCCACACGCAATAGAGGTATGGAGAGATGAGTAACATCTTCTTAAACTGCGTGTAAGTTATGTTTTCGCCACAAAAACATTTATTTCATTATTAAATTTCAATCCAGTATAGTAGCTGCGCTATTACGCCGTACTGGTCCTTACTTAATCCGCCATCATCATCAACAAAGAACGGATCATCCGCATGGTCCCACCTGAACTCAAATCTCCATTCCATATTGTCCAGGTACCTGACACCGGCAATAAGTCCCTTAAAAGGCTTAATGCTGATAGTAGGTGTGACCTCGTATACTTTTATGCCAGTCCCCGGGGTCCCGATCCTTACACCGTCCTGGTCATCAAACATTTCAGCCCTTAATGCAAGGCTTATAGCGGGATGAACATCTGCAACTACATAACCTGCTATACCCCACCATGATGCGTTGTCTCCGCCGAGGTCAGCAACATCATTTTCCCAGGCATAATCAACATCTACGATGAAGGAAACCATATCTTTAAGTGTCATGGACCCTACGAAAGTAAGAAGGCTCCTGTAACTGTCATTTGCATCGTCCTCTTTACCGAAATAACCGGTTGTTCCAAACCAGAAATCGGTAATTGTGTCGCCCGAATAGCTGTATGCTATCTGTGCTTCAATTGTTTTTGCTTCGTTATTGTCTTCAGTTACGTCCCACCCGTTGTTAAGACCAAGTGTTAAATTTAAAGGCCCAACAGGCATCCCGGCTCTAATACCAGTATGTGTAAAAGGTATTGCATTACCGAACAGCCATGATCTTGTTATGTTTGGGTTTCCCTTGGCTTCAATTACCTCAAAACCGGCAAGTGTCACAAATTTACCCGCATAAAAATCAATCGCGGTATCTGAAATCGGTATCAGCAGGTTTAGATAACCCTGGTAAAGGTCAATCTCGGTGTCGTCTCCTCCAAAACCGGCAGATTTGATAAGCTCGGCCTGTTCACCGATAAGGATATCGGCCCTGAAACCAAACAGGTCCACAAGTCCGCCTTCTAACGTCGGTACTTTAGAAATTGACGTTGTGAATGCGTTAATTGAAAAAGAATTGTTCTCGGGATAAAGAGGCCTTGACCCGTCCGAGATATCCGCTCCATCTGGTTTACTGAATACATACTGGTATGTAGTATCGACATAAAAACCAAAGTCTATTGACTTGAAAAATGAGGTAATTGCCGCAAGATCCTCTACATCTGACTGGCTCACCCTGGCTTCCGCTTCGTAAACCTTACCCTGTTCCTCATCTACCATGGTCTCTGCACTGCTGAGAACCGGTGAAACTGTTATGGTTAATACTGTTAACATCACATATACTGCTAAGTTCCTGATCATTTTTTTTCCTCCTTTGAAATGTTTTGAAACATCTCTCCTATAATTTTTTTTATTAGAATTCAGAAATCTGCTGAAAGTCGGGATATGCTTCCATACCGTGTTCCGAGATATCGAGGCCCCGCACCTCTTCTTCCTGTGAAACCCTGACACCCATGGTCACTTTTATAAGCAGAAAGATTATGAAGGCGCATATTACGGTAAACACGCCGTATGCGACCACACCAATTAACTGCGTAATAAAGCTGTGGTCGGGGTTTGTGCTGAATATTCCAACAGCAAGTGTTCCCCAGATACCGCACACAAGGTGGACTGATATTGCACCTACCGGGTCATCAATCCTGATCTTATCGAAGAAAATTACTGCAAATACAACTATGACACCTGCTACAAGTCCGATAAGTACCGCACTTCCGGGGGTCATTACGTCTGCACCGGCTGTAATACCTACAAGTCCTGCTAATGCGCCGTTAAGAGTAAGTGATAGGTCAGGTTTTCTGTTTACTATCCAGGAAATTAACATTGCAGCTAACACACCTGCACATGCTGCGAGAGTTGTTGTTACAAATACAAGAGATACAAGCTCAGGGTCCGCTGAAAGAACTGAACCGCCGTTAAACCCGTACCATCCGAGCCAAAGCAGAAAAACTCCTATTGCCGGCAGCGGCAGGGCATGTCCTACTATTGGCCTTATCCCGGAAGAAGTGTATTTACCGAGTCTCGGCCCTAGTATATAAGCACATACTAAAGCTCCCCATCCTCCTACACTGTGTACTAAGGTTGAGCCTGCAAAGTCATAAAATCCCATCTGGTCGAGCCAGCCGCCTCCCCATTTCCATGATCCGGCTATTGGATAAACAAATGCTACAAAGATAGTTGCAAAGATTAAGAAACTGCTTAGTTTTACCCTTTCTGCTACTGCACCTGAAACGATTGTTGCAGCAGTTGCAGCAAACATTGCCTGTAGATAAAATCTGTCCAGTAAGTGTAGCCGCCGTCAGCGTAAGCAATCAGGCCTTCTGCACCTTCAGGCGCAGATATCCATGGCCCTGCAAAACCAAAAAATTGCCCAATTGAGAAATCTCCGGGGTACATCAGGTTAAAACCCACAATAGCATAGGTAAGTATCCCCATGGCTATTATAAATGTGTTCTTAAACAGGATATTAATTGTATTTTTTGATCTTGTAAGACCAGCTTCCAAAGTTGCAAAGCCAAGGTGCATTATAAATACAAGGAACGTTGCGACCAGCATCCAAACGTTATTAGCTACAAATACAGCATGTTCCGCTGTAGGCCCTTCCTGGGCATAAGCCTTTACGCCAAGTAGAAAGGCATATGTAATTAACGGGATGCACAGCAGTCTTAGATAAGGGCTGCTTGTTATGTTGCTTAAAAATTTAGTCATCTCTTTTGGTCCTCCACCACAATTTTTATTTTATTTAAATCTAATAAAAGCAACGTGAATGCCATGTAGCTTTGATTTTTGAAAAAAATTACATAAGCTCTTGATATCAAAATGTTTTTTTTATTTAAAAATAAAACCAAGGAAAATATTTTTAAAAAACTGCCCAATTATTAAGCATGCAAAGAATAGTTGACAGGCACTATGGACGGGAAAAATCCTGTAATCCTGATTATGAATAGCAAAAACAATAAAATTTCACTCGTAACTCTTGGCTGCTCTAAGAACCTTGTAGACAGTGAGTTGATCTCAGGGAAGTTAAAGAAGAAAGGGTACAGCCTCGTACCGGAAGACGAGGCGGACGTGATTATCCTTAATACATGCGGTTTTATTGGTGATGCGAAAAAAGAATCCATAAGTACCGCGCTTGAACTGCTGGAGTATAAAAAAGAAGGCAGCTGCAAGCAGTTTTTTCTGACAGGTTGCCTTGTTGAAAGGTATTCTGAACAGTTAAAAGAGGAAATGCCCGAGATAGACGGCTTCTGGGGTACGGGCAGTCTTCAGAAAATCGACGAACTGCTTGAAACGCCCGGCATTGATTTTAAGAATAATCCCCAGGGAACTTTATATGACCCTGATTCGCCTCGTGAACTTCTTACCTCAACACACAGCGCATATGTAAAGGTGTCTGAGGGATGCTCAAGGACATGCACGTTTTGTATAATCCCAAAAATGAGGGGCCTCATGAAGAGCAGGCCGACAGACTCAATTAAGAACGAAATAATAAAGCTCGGAGACCAGGGCGTAAGGGAGATCAACCTGATAGCCCAGGACATGACAAGTTATGGCAGGGATATCGGGACTACCCTTGAGAAGATGTTAAGTAAACTTTCAGATATTGAGAATATTGACTGGCTAAGGCTGCACTATCTATATCCCTGGGGTGTTACAGATTCATTAATAGATCTGTTATCCGCCGACAACAAAATTCTTCCTTATATTGATATGCCGCTTCAGCATATTAATGACAGGATGTTAAAACTGATGGACAGGAAAACAAACAGGCAAAAAACATTAGATATTATTGAAAGACTGAGGACAATTCCCGACCTGACACTCAGGTCTACCTTTATTGTCGGGTTTCCCGGAGAAACTGACAAAGAGTTTGAAGAACTGCTCGAATTTATAGAAGAGTACAAGTTCGACAGGGCCGGTGCATTTAGATACTCACAGGAAGAAGGCACCCCGGCGGCACTTTTAAACGGCCAGGTAGAAGAAGAGGTTAAGGAACAAAGGCTTGAAGCCCTCATGGAAATTCAGAGTGATATTTCCTATCAGAAAAATCTTGATTTAGTCGGGTCACGGCAGACAGCAATAGTTGACGGCTTCGAAGATGGAAAACTTATAGCAAGGCTTTCTTCCCAGGCACCGGAAGTCGACGGTATAACTTATTTGGATATTGATGATAAGTCACTAATCGGAAATATTGTAGATATAAAAATTAACAGTTGCGATATTTACGACCTTCATGGAACAATTATCTAAAACAATATGAACATAATATTCATGGGCACACCTGATTTTGCTGTGCCGTCTCTAAAAACACTAATAGATTCCGATTACGATGTAGTTGGCGTTGTGTGTCAGCCCGACAGGCCAAAAGGAAGGGGTAAAAAAATGTCATCTCCCCCTGTTAAGGTATTAGCGGAGGAGCATTCAATCCCGGTTCTTCAGCCGGAAAAAATCAGGACCGAAGAATTTTTTGATAAGTTAAAAAGCTTTAAACCCGATTTAATTTGCGTAACTGCCTACGGGAGAATCATTCCAAAAAATATTCTTGAACTTCCTAAATATGGCTGTCTAAATGTCCACGCATCACTTCTTCCCAAGTACAGGGGCGCGGCCCCGATAAACTGGGCGATAATCAACGGCGAAAAAACCACCGGCATTACTACTATGCTTATGGATGAGGGTATGGACACAGGTGACATTCTGCTAAAAGAAGAGATTGAGATAGGAGATGATGACACATCGATAGAGCTTTCAGAAAAACTATCAAATATTGGTGCAAGCCTTCTAATTGAAACTATTAAGAATGGTCAAAATGATGAAATTAAGCCAATTAAACAAAATGATGATGAAGCCACATTAGCGCCAATTATAAAAAAAGATGTAGGAAAAATTGACTGGAGTATATCCGCGGAAGACATTAGAAACCTGATCAGGGGCACCCAGCCCTGGCCTGGAGCCTTTACTTCATACAATGGTAAAAACCTGAAAATATTCAAAGCTTCAGTTAACAGCCAAAATGGTGAACCCGGACAAATACTTGAAGCAGACGGTGAAAAACTAGTAGTTGGGACAGGCAACAATTCCCTGGAAATTCAGGAACTCCAGATAGAGGGCGGAAAAAGATTAAAGGTGTCTGATTTTCTAAGGGGAAACCAAATAAAGAGTGAAACGGTTCTCGGAACTTAAATCAAATTTTTATATCAACATCAAATGTGCCGATTTTTACTTTCGCAGCAAGGCCGCTGTCGAAAGATATATTTCTCATCTCTTTTTCAGAACTTTTAGGGACCAGGATCATTAGCTGAGCCCCAAGGTCTGACATTTTTTTCCAGTGATCTACCCGGTCCTTATTCACATCTTCAGCTGTTTCCACTTCAACAATCTGGATGACCTGCTCATAATTTATAAACACGGCATCAGGGTATGTCCCGTTAAACTCAAAGTTTTGTTCTACCCCGGGATTAATTTTTATTTCTGTATAAAACCTTGAATATTTCTCAGAGATCGACCTGATGACCCAGTCATGAAGGAATTTACTATCCGTTGAGTCTGCCATACCTTTCTCCCCACATAAGTTTAGTTTTCAGGATTGAGAAATAGTCCCTGAATGGTGATTTCACAAGTTTTACAGTTGATTCTGACCTTTTTAATTTTATCTCGTCATTTAATTCGACCTTAACCGTTTCCTGGCCGTCGAGTGTAAGATAAGAACTGCCCTCTGTTAATACTTTTACGGTAATCTCCATCTCGTTGGAAACAACAAGAGGCCTGTTTGTAAGAATATGGGGGCAGATCGGGGTAATTAATGTTACCGGCAGTGTCGGGTGGGCAATTGGCCCGCCTGCAGAAAGTGAATAAGCAGTTGAACCGGTCGGGGTAGAAAAGATAATACCGTCCGCTTTAAAAGTAGTAATATGGCTACCCTCGGCATAAATTGCGAGGTCAATAATTCTAGAGACTTTACCGTTATTAATTACAAGGTCATTTAATACGGTGTAACTGCCGAATTTTTTGTCTTTTTTATAAACTGAAGCAGACAGCATTCCCCTTTCTTCAATTTCGTAATCTTCTTCAACAATTTTTTCCATAATTGGATATAACTCATCAACGGTAAACTCGGTTAAGAACCCAAGACCCCCGGAGTTTATACCAAGGATGGGAATATCAAATTCGTTTACCTGTTTGGAAACACTCAGAAATGTACCGTCACCGCCGAAAACTATTACAAGCTCAACGTGCTTTGGTATATCGGCCTGTTTAACCGATTTTTTTAGTTTAAGGTTTTTACCAAGCTCACTATCCAAAAGGTAATCAACCTTCCTATCCTCAAGCCACCCTACTAGCTCGCTAACGATACTATAAACTTCTTTATTGTTTCTTTTTCCGATTATTCCGACTTTCAATTTTTACTCCGAATCTTACTATTAAACTTGATTCTCCGTAGAATTAAACAGCAGATAACTTTTTATAAGTTTATCCAGTTCACCGTCAAGTACAGCATCGACATTACTGTCCTCGAAGTTTGTACGGTGGTCTTTAACCATCCTGTAGGGATGAAGGACATATGACCTTATCTGGCTGCCCCATCCGATCTCCTTTTTTGTCGCATTTTTTTCATCAAGCAGCTCTTTCTGTTTTTCCCGTTCCAGCTCATAAAGTTTGGCTTTTAAAATCTTCATAGCATTGGCCCTGTTCTGGTGTTGGGACCTTTCATTCTGGCAGCTTGAAACTATACCTGTCGGAATGTGCGTGATCCTGATGGCAGAATCAGTCTTATTTACATGCTGGCCGCCTTTACCGCTTGCCCTAAATGTATCTACCCTAAGGTCCTTATCATCAATATTAACTTCGATAGAATCATCCACTTCCGGAGTGACATATACCGAGGCAAAGGAAGTGTGCCTTCTCTTGTTGGAATCAAAAGGGGAGATCCTGACGAGCCTGTGAACACCGCTTTCACCTTTCATATATCCATAGGCATAATCACCTTCTACTGTAATCGTGGCGCTTTTTATCCCCGCTTCATCACCGTCCTGGAGGTCAAGTATCTGGGTAGTAAAGCCGTTTCCCTCTGCGTACCTGAGGTACATTCTGAATAGCATGTCTGCCCAGTCCTGCGCTTCCGTCCCTCCTGCACCTGAATTTATGGATACAATTGCATTCCTTGGGTCGTCAACATCTCCAAGAACTTTTTTAAATTCGAAATCTTCTACGGCTTCAACAATCTTATGATACTTTTGGTTTGCCTCGGCCCTTAGTTCCTCATCATTTTCTTCTTTTGAAAGTTCCTGCAGTACCTCGACATCATCCAGATCACTGTTTAGTTTCTGCCAGTTTTCGACTTCCTGTTTTAGTGTTGCCTGCTCTTTTAAAATGGACTGTGCCCTATCCCGGTCTTCCCAGAAATCTGTCTCCCCGGACATAGATTCAATCTCGCTTATTCTGAAATTTTTGCCCGGGAGGTCAAAGAGAGTCTCCAATGGATTTTATTCTGATTTTCAGCTCTTTTATGTCGTATCTTACATCTTCAGTCATTAAAATATTCCTCGAAAAATAAAATATATAATATCCACAGTTGGAAAAGCAATCAAAGTTTGATTTCCACCCGATCTAAGGTAGATTAGTCGCTTCTTCAATTTTAACAACTCTGAATTAGGGAGAAAATTATCGTGAAAAAATATGTATTTACACCGGGCCCGGTCCCTGTACCAAGTGAAGTACTGATTGAAATGGCAAAACCCATTATCCATCACAGGACCGCTGAATTCGAAAGCATTTTTGAAGAGGTAAGAGACGGATTAAAATATATATACCAGACCGAAGAAGAGGTATTTGTACTCGCTTCTTCCGGCACAGGCGCAATGGAAGCTGCAATTGTTAATACACTTTCCGAAGGCGATAAGGTGCTGGTCATTAACGGCGGTAAATTTGGAGAAAGATGGGGAAAAATTGCCAAGGCCTACGGACTTGAAGTAGAAGAGATAGTTGTTGAATGGGGAACTGCTGTTGACCCGGCTTTGGTAAAAGAAGCTCTGGACAACGACCCCTCAATTAAAGCAGTTTTAGTCCAGGCAAGTGAAACATCAACAGGGATCAAACACCCGACAGACGAGATTGCAAGAATTACAGGCGAAAGAGATGATGTAATTATAATAGTAGACGGCATTACAGGCGTGGGCGTGTTCCCTCTTAATTTTGACGAACTTGGGATTGACGTATTAGTCGGCGGTTCCCAAAAAGCATTTATGCTTCCTCCTGGGCTTGCGTTTATAGCACTCAGCCAGAAAGCATGGAAATTTAACGAGACTTCCGACCTTCCAAATTTTTATTTTGACCTTAAGGCCGCTTTAAAAAGTGCAAAAAATAATACGACCCCGTGGACACCTGCAGTAACACTTATTATTGGGCTCAATGAAGTTCTTAAAAAGTTCCGCGCAGAAGGGCTTGATAATTTACACAAGAGGCATGAAAACCTTTCACACGCTTCAAGGGAAGCACTAAAAGCCATGAAACTTGAGCTTTTTGCTCCTGAATCACACAGCACTGCACTAACCGTTGGTATTGCACCGGAAAGTATCGGTGCCGGGCCGGTTGTAAAAGGACTTAAAGAAAACTTCGGTATGACTATTGCAGGCGGCCAGGACCAGGCCAAGGGTAAGATATTCAGGTTTTCACACATAGGTGATATTGAAGCAACCGACACAATTGCAATCATTTCCGCAATTGAATCAACTTTAAAATCGCTTGGTCATGAATTTGATTTTGGCGCCGGGGTTACAAAGGCAACTGAACTGCTGGGTAAGTAATATTCAGTTAAAATGCTTTGCCGCGATTGGGTCATTATCGATCTCTGAAATAAGGTAATCGATACCGTACTGATTGCCTTCACAAAAATACAGTTTTACGCCCTGCGGAGTATGAATGAAGTTGCCGGATTTCCTGGATGTTTCCGGAAGTTCGACTTCATAGACAGAAAACCCTACAGACGAAGCTCCGAGGTTTACCTGTTTCCTTTCATCCCTAAGTTTTTTTATGCTGTTGGCAAGCTCCCGTACCTTGGGAAATACCTGGCCCCTTACGATTAATTTCATAGCTTATTCCATCTCCAGACCTGTTAACATCCCTATGTAGTTTAACAGGTTGTCAATTTTATCGTTTCGTTCATGGACAAAAGATTCTTCTAATGATTCGCCGCATAGAGTGCAGCTGCCGTTTTCCTTTGATTGTTCACTGCATTTGGTACAAAAAAATTCCTTTTCATTATACCAGAACAGAAGTGAATAAATTGTTTCGTTAAGGCCGCCCTTACTTAGAATATCTCCCCATTCTGTAAGTGCCTCTGTAATTTTTTCCTTATGTTCCCCGGGAATTTCAGAAAAGTTTCCTGAATAGACCTGTTCGCTGTCAGCAAATATTTTAAAGATTTTAGCCATTAATATGTTTTAGTTGTATTGCCCGATCGCAGTTGAGACTACGTTCCTGATCTGGTCAAAAGTAAACGGCTTCTGTAAGAAGGAAGTTGCACCTTCAGCAACTGCCGCTTCTGCGACAGAGGAATTGACACTCCCTGTAATCAGTACCAGTGCAGTGTGCGGGTTATACCCTCTTATACTTTTAATAACATCAAGCCCAGTGCATCCCGGCAGCATGTAGTCAATAAATGCAATGTCAAAATGGTGTTCCTTAAACTTTTCTATCGCTTCTTCACCGTTGTGAAGGACTGTAACATTATGCCCCTGGTCTTTAAGTGAGTCCCTTATAAGGTCTCCTATATAAAGTTCATCATCGACAACAAGGATGTTTGCTTTTCTGGCTGATTCAATTTCTTTGTTTTGGTCCATATCAATAATCTGCGGGACATTACCGTTAGTAAACGGCTGGTCAAACGGGATCCAGATAGTAAATGTAGTCCCCTTACCCATCTCACTGTCTACATCTATACTTCCGCCGTGCCTTTCAATAATTGCATAGGTAATAGGCAGGCCAAGCCCCGTGCCGGGTTCTTTACTGTTTCTGTCTTTTGTCGTAAAAAACGGTTCGAATATCTTGGGAATATTTTCCCTGGGTATACCAACACCCGTATCAGAAATATCCATCTTAACAAATCCGTCGACAGCTTCGGTTGTTACACCGATAACCTTATCTTCAGATGTAAGTTCGGTATTTTCATCAATGGCATGCTTCGCATTAATTACCATATTAAGCACTACCTGCTGTATTTCATTCTGGTTTACTTTTACGGGCGGGGTCTTGCCGAAATGTTTGATTATCTTCACACCCTCTTTGCTGAGAGTATTGTTAACCAGTGAAAGTGAATCATCAATTACTTCATCAATATTACTGAGTGTATATTTTTCGTCTTTTTGCCTTGAAAAAGCAAGGAGCTTTCTTACAACCTCTATTGCCCTGTTTGACGCTTTATCAACTACATTTAGATCTTCGCGGATTTTCTCAACATCATTTCTAGACATAGCAAGACTCGTATAGCCAACTATGCCGGAAAGCACATTGTTAAACTCATGGGCAACACCAGCCGCAAGCTGACCTACTGCAGACATTTTAGCTGACTGGAGAAGCTGTATTTCAAGTTTTTTCTTTTCAGTTATATCATCAGTAATTACAATCACACCAAATGATTCCTTTGTGTCAAAATCAACAAGTTGGGACAAACTAATTTCGAGGTGTTTTTCGCCATACTTAACTTCATGTTTTGTTATGTATGAAGAATCTTTTAAAATTTTGGGAATTATCGTTTCAAAATTAATACCGCCTATAAGCTCATCCAGCTTTTTCCCCACGCAGTCCTTTTCATATATCTCAACTGTTTTGGGATTTACTGTTTTAATAATTAAATCGTTATCTGTTGTAACAATACTTTCATTTGCACTGTGGAGTATATTCAGCAGTTCCCTTGTTCTTTCGCTTACCTTTATTTCAAGGTTGGAGTTTACTTCCTGCAGCTCCCTTACAAGTTTTTTATTCGATGAGAGAAGGCTGAACCTTTCAATTGACTGGGAAACAATCCTTTTTAGTTTATTAAAATCAAGTGGTTTTGTAAGGTAATCAAATGCTCCCTGTTTTACTGCTTCTACTGCCGTTTCGAGTGAAGCAAAACCAGTCATAAGTATTACGGGAATATCGGAGTTTATTTCTCTTACATGCGTAAGCAGGTCAATGCCGCTTTTCTCCGGCATACGAATATCGGTAATAACGACATCAAACTTCTCTTCATCGAGAAGCTGGGACGCGTTAAAATAGTTGATTGCTGTTTTAACATCGTAGCCTTCTTTTGTCAGAATATCGCTGATAATTCTTAGAATTAAAAGCTCGTCATCAACTATTAAGATTTTCTTTTTGTCCATTAACCACTTCTCCGCTAAACTGGTTGACTACGGGCAGTTCAACCATAAAACTTGTACCTATTCCAACCTCACTTGTTACCAGCATACTGCCGCTGTGTGCCTCTACAATTTTATAACTTACTGATAGGCCAAGTCCAGTGCCGTCAGGCTTATTTGTATAAAATGGATCAAAAATACTTGAGAGATCCTTTTCCTTAATACCGCACCCGTTGTCCATTACCTTTAAATAAAGATGGTCCAGGTAGTTGCTGTCAGATTTGGAATAAATACCCGATTCTACTACTATTTCTCCCTCACCGTTCTTATCCTGTACCGAATTGATTGCCTGCACAGAGTTCATTAACAGATTAATAACAACCTGCCATAACTGATTAGAATCTCCTTTAAGTGTTGGCAATTTGTCATCTAAATTCTTCTTTATTTTTATATTACTGTCACTTAACTGTTTCCTAGATAATATTAATACATTTTCTATAACGTTGTTAATATTTATATTTTCGATGTTTGATTCCTGGAATTTTGAAAAATCCAGAAGCGAATCAATTAACCTGTTTGTCCGGATAACCTCGTTCTGAATATACTCGAGATATTCCTGAGCAACTCCGTTATCACTGCCGTTGGTAAAGAGTGAAGAAAGATAATATCTTGCACCTTCAATAATGTTAAGGGGGTTCCTTATTTCGTGCGCTATACCTGATGCAAGGTGGCCGATTGCAGACATCTTTTCTGCCTGAATAAGCTGTGCCTGTACATTCTTGAGCTGTTTGTTCTTTTCTTCTACTTCATTTGCATAATCCTGTACAAGTTCGAATGAAAATGAGTTTTCAATCGAAATTGCGACCTGGTTGCTAATGGTCCTTATAAAATTAATGTCCTCAGTTGTAAAAACCTGTCCGGATTTCTTATTTGAAATCAGCAGAATTCCAAGTAAATCGGATTTAAAGAAGAGCGGTACAATCAATGAGACATAGTAATCTGCAAACGTTTTCAAAAGGTCTATCCTTTTCTGTGCATACTGGCTTTCGGTCATAACGTCTTCAACAAATATTTCCTTCATATTTTTATATAAAAATTCTATTAAAGTATGGTTGGGGTCCAGTTTGTTTAATACAGTATTTTCATTTTCTGCAAAGTTTTCGGGAATAGAAGATGTTAAATTAAAGGAACCGGCATTCTTATCATTTACAAAGAGATACCCTTTTTCAACAAAAAGAGTTTTTCCTATCGTACTCATTAATTCGTTTGAAATTTCATTGATGCTTAATAGAGAAGACAGGGTATCACTGAATTCAGATATTGTTGAAGGATAATCATATTTTTTCCTGAAAAAAATGTTGTCAACAAACTTCTGTACCAGATTCTTTAAAGGGTTTACAATCAATATTACCGTAACACTTAGTATCAGAAGATAGATAGGGTTTCTCCATAAATTCTCTGTTGAATAAAAAAGGTTCAACAAAAATAACGGCAGAATGAACATTGAGGCAACAGCACCACTGGACAGTCCGTAAACAAGTGCTTTTTGTACTAATTCCTGAATATCAAAAAGTTTATGTTTTACAATTGCATAGGCAATTGATATCGGAAAAATTAAAATAGGTATCACAAGAAAATGTAAATTACTTAGCTGGAAGACCACTATAAATATTGACAGAAACGCAGGGACTAAAAATCCGAATATTGCACCTATTAATACAACCCTGGACCTTTGTTTGTCTAATATTGTCTGAGGCTTAAAATATCTCAACACGAGTGAAAAGAGAACAAAGAGTGTACCGACAAATACATATACATAAGAAGCCAGATAAATTTCTGACCAGTATTCGTTAATATTGTTTTTCAAAAAATACAGCTGGATAGCAAAAAATAGTCCTGATAATACAAATGGTATTAGAACTATATATTTTCTATTTAGATATAGTTTATTAGGAGAGGGAAAAACAAAGGCAAATAGTATAAGAAATGCCGGAGTAAATAACTGGGCAAGAAACTGCCAGTTTATATTATAAATAAAGTTATATCCCGTCTGGTACTCAAAATCAACTACAAACCATATCCCGAGACAAAAGCATATACCATAAAATACTTTACTGTTAAGAAGCAATGGCTTCAGCTGGTAGACGACAGTACCAATAATAAGAAATACAAGCCCCACAAACATTTCAACACCAAAAATATTAATTAAATCCCGTGAAGTAAACGTTAATGAAGGGACTCTGATATCTATTATATTGTCGTTTCTCAGTATCTGGTAATTAAAATTTGTACCCGCAGGTTTGCTGGATACATATTCATACAGATCTAAAGAATTTGGTATTTTAAACCCGTCTACACTGAGTATTTTATCGTAAGAGTGTATATCGTAACCCTGGTGCTGCGCCCAGTGCGGTAGTGCAACATCACTCACAATTACGGGATTATAAACAAGAAAACCAGGAAAAGTTTTGTCTTTCCACTGCAATGCATATATTGTGGAAATAATAACAACAACAAAAGATAGTACAATAAGGAAATTAAAGAAAATTTTAAAAGCGCTATTGTTATTTTCTAAATTCTGATAGTTAAAATCTTGCATAGACATTTTTATACAAAATAAGAAATTCCTTTAACGTTATTTTTGTCCTTATTTCAATAACTTAGACTATAAAAATTATATATTTTTTATAGGAAATTAATAAGCGGTATTAATAAATTACTGCTGATTGATAATAGTCCTTTTCTGCCCTATTATGCCAAACTCCCTTCCTACTTTTTCAAACACCTCTAAGGTTGTATCAAGGTCCTCTCTCGTATGTGTAGCCATAATACTGATCCTGAACCTCGTTTTGGTCCTGGGTACTGCCGGGTAAGGGACAGGATTAACATAAATACCTTCTTCATGAAGCCTGGCACTCATTTTTTTTAGCAGTCTCTCTTCACCGACAATCACCGGTATAATTGCAGACTGCGTGTTTTCAACAATTTCAAAACCGAGAGATACGAGAATCCCTTTGAAGTAATCAATATTGTCCCAAAGCTGCTTATGAAGGTGTGGTTCTGTTTCCATAACTTCGATAGCAGCTAGCACACTTGCGACAACTACGGGAGGAAGGCTTGTTGAAAAAAAGTAGGACCTAGCAAAATATCTCATGTAATTAACTATCTCGCGGGATGAGGCAACAAAACCGCCAAGCTGGCCAACTGCCTTACTTAAAGTACCGACAATAATATCAACTTCCCCCTCGAGGTCAAAATGGCTCGTTGTTCCTTTACCCATTTTACCAATAACACCAGTTGCGTGGGCATCATCTACCATAACCATTGCTTTATGTTCTTTGGCAATTTTCACAATTTCAGGAAGAGGTGCGATATCCCCGTCCATACTGTAAACTCCGTCTACTGCAATCAGTTTTGTCCCTTCTATTTCCCTGTTCCGCTCCATAACGTCATTTAGGGACTTCATATCGGAATGTTTGAATGTACGGAGCTTGGAGTTACTGAGCATAGAACCGTCAATAATGCTTGCATGTGCAAGCCTGTCCAGTGCAACAAGGTCCCTGTCTCTTAGTATCGCTGAAAGGCACCCTACATTTGTTGAATAGCCTGAAGGGAATATAATTGCGTCCTCGGTTCCCTTTAACTCGGCAAGCTTTTTCTCAAGTTTTTTGTGGAGGTCAAAAGTACCTGCCAGGAGTGATACAGACCCTGCACCCACACCGTACTGGGCAATAGCATCCTCTGCCGCTTTTACAACTCTTGGGTGAGCAGAAAGGCCAAGGTAGTTATTACTGCCCATCATTATCATTTCACGTTCTTTTCCAACTGTTTCATCAAATATTGTCACCCTGTTGCCAGAGGAAGAGATTAACTGCCTCCTGTAGGTATGTGACCCCTTGGATTTCATATCATTTATGTATCCAAGCAGTTTCTTGGACCTTTCATCAAGGCTTTCTTTTATTGTCGGGGAAAAATCAAATAGGGTAAAATTCTCTGAATCTATTTCTAATGTTTCAGTTGACCCCTGACGGTCCGACTCTTCGTACAATGTGTCCAGGAACTTGTCGAGTCTTTTAATATCAAACTCTGAAAGGCTTAGGAACTGAATACCCATACCTTCGGGTTTGGTTTTGTCCTCTGATATACTGTTCACCCAGGCAACGCGGGCATAACTCTTGATTGGGATTGGATTTCCCGGGATATTAAAGCTCACGAATACTTTTGAATCAATTGGGAGCGGGGCATCTGTTTTTACAAACATCCCGTACGAACTTATATCATAGGTCTGCAGAAACCCGCTTCTTGATTTACTGGTTGAAACGTCAATCTGAAACGGTATTCTTAAATTTTTCCGTCTTTCCGTTCCTGTATCAGGCACATTAAACCTTCCGTCAAATAATTCTTATTGCAAAAACCGTTTTAGATTAACCAAATATTACAAAAGGACAATAGTAAGCTTTTACTAAACAATTTAAATACTGAACTAATAATATTTTAAATATTATCGTCAGGAAACCAAGCCCTTTGTAAAACAGTGCTTGAGCCGTACCACCTGTCTATCAAGCTATCAAGTGTGATAACAAATCTACCTGTTATTGCATAAGGATGGCTTGCAGAGCCGGCATCATCAAGTGAATCCACTGCACCCTCAATAAGGGCCCTTTGTGCCTGAAGGTCTTTTAAACCATCTCCGGCAAAAATTAGACTGCCTATAAGGTCAAACCAGATATGTTCTCTTATTTTCCATGTAAAAGTAGCTTCAAGTTCCGTGCCGAGATACCTGTCAACTGCCGGTAGTGGCTCAAAAATATTTAAAGCAAGTGCGTTTGGCTGGTCGACAAAGCCAAGTATGGCCTGCGGCGTGAGAAATAGATCGTCCGTGAGCCTGAGTGTAGTCCAGCCCCTGAAATAGTAAGAATTGATTACACTTCCTTCAAGTGCATAAATAGTAGGGATAATATGCTTATACATTAAGCTGTCTATAACATATGCATTATTAAAGAATACGGTATTACCTTCTATTTCGTCCGGGGTCCTTGTATCATCTCCCCTTGACCATCCAAATTCCAGGTTAGCACTCCTGACAAGACTGGATGGAGGATGGTATTCAAACCTCGCGAGGGCTGAAATATTTTTAGCAGATAGGTCAATACTGTCAGTACCGAGAATTCCGCTAAGTCCATCGCTGATATCATTTATCTTTCCGAATATGTTCTGAAATTCGAATGATGTTCTTGTATTGTTATAAATATAACTGCCGAAAACAGAAGACTGGATCGCGTTATCCAGGTCCGCAGTTACTCCTTCTGCAAGTGCAAAATTATTTTGATTTATATCAAAGACATACGCTCCGAGCTGCAGGTCGTCCTTGTTATCATAAATTACCGCAAGGCCAACATCCCAGCCGTCACCTTCATCAAAATTTGATATAGAGTTGCCTTCACTAAGCCTGTCAAAAATAAAACTAAACAAGAGGTTGTCCCATTTCGGGTCATCTAAGAAACTTAGTGGCAGTGTATCAAAGTTAATCCTGTCAACAACACTTCCAAGGTCCTGGTCGGGCATTGATCCCGCATTATTTAAAAGGCCAAGTCCCCAGTCAAACGGCTGCCTACCTGCCCAGATCGCACCGTAATCCGTTAAAGCATAAAAATATAAGGATCTTATATCTACAAGATCAACTTCATCAGTCGCATCTACGGTATTACCAAACTGTGTATTTACAACGTCTCTAAGTACCGCACCTCTGAATGAATCGCCCGGGCTTGGGGATGAATAAAGTTTGTCAGCAATTATCTGGTCACCTAGGCCGCCCCAGATTAAATTTTTTCCAATATCAAACTGCGCCCTTACAGAAACGAACTTATCTACATCAATCCTTGGTGACAGTAAAAATCTGGAATCAATAAAGAAAACTTCGTCTTTGGAACCTGTGGCGCTTGCAAATGTACCATTATCAATAAATCTTACCCTTGTCCTGTAGTATGAAGGGAAATCGGGGCTGTATGAAACTTTGAGCCAGTTCTTTGTTTTTAAAAGTAAATTTTCGTTAACACTTCTTTCAATCTTTTTATCAAGGCTCTCTTCATCTACAACAACTACCGGCTGCGTGTTATCTGCCGGCACTGATTTTTTCTGTTCAAGTTCGTTAATCTGTTTTTGCAGCTGGTAAATCTGCTTGGCATTCTGCTCCTGGATTTTTTTAATCATCTCGGCATTCTGTTTTTGCATCTGTTCGATCTGCTGTTTCAGGGCCTCAACATCTGAGTTTGATTCCTGTGAGTTCGCCGCAAGAGGGCATATCAGGACCAGGAATAAAATTATTCCTTTAATATAATTATTAAGCATTCTCATCCTCCAAAGACTAGAATTAACTTTATAATTATAAACCTAGTTTCCTGAATTTGTTGTATTTTTTAATTATTTTTGATTAGCAATAAGATGGTTTTAAAGAATTATATCTTTCCGGCTTTAGAAATCAGCAAATGGTCAACAAGTACAAGGTTAACCATAGCTTCAGCTATTGGAACTGCCCTGGGGCATAAACAGGGGTCATGTCGTCCCTTTACCACAAGTTCTTTTCTATTTCCTTTCTTGTCAACAGTGACCTGTTTCCTGGAAATGGAAGATGTAGGTTTTATGGCTATTCTTACAATAAGGTCCTCACCGTTTGAAATACCACCCAGCATTCCGCCGGCATTGTTTGTCCTAAATCCAAGAGAACCGTCTCTCTTCTTATACATTAAATCATTAGCTTCGGACCCTTTTTTCTCAGCTACTGCAAATCCCAGCCCGGCTTCAAAGCCCCTGATACCGCCAAGCCCCATTAGCGCTGATGCAAGCTCTGCATCGAGTTTATTGAAGACAGGATCACCGAGTCCTTTTGCCATGCCGGTTGTAACGATTTCTACTACACCGCCAATAGAATCTCCCTGCCTCCTGACTTTATCAATCAGGTCATACATCTCTTTTGCTTTTGCCTTGTCCGGACAGCGGACTGCATTTTTTTCAATCTGCTTAAAATCTATTTTTTTGGCTACAATGTTCCCGACCTGCTTTACATAACCGGTTGTAACCATCCCTTTTTTATTCAGAATTTTTTTGGCTATGGCAGCTGCTGCTACCCTTCCTATTGTTTCCCTGTTTGAGGACCTTCCGCCTCCCCTGTAATCGCGGAAGCCGTATTTTTGGTCGTAGGTAAAGTCTGCATGACCTGGCCTGTATGTATCTTTAATGTCCTCGTATGATTTTGATATTGCATCGGTATTCCGTACGAGCATTGATATAGGTGTACCTGTGGTTTTTCCGTTAAACACACCGGAAAGAATTTCTACCTTGTCTGCTTCGTTTCTTTGTGTGGTAATCCTGCTCTGGCCCGGCCTTCTGCGGTCAAGTTCAAGCTGGATTTCATCTTCTGTGATTCTAAGACCCGCGGGGCAGCCGTCCAGCACAACACCTACCGCTTTCCCGTGAGACTCTCCCCAGGTTGATATTCTAAATAATCTTCCGAAACTATTTCCAGGCATGAAAAATATTAAATGAAAAAATAAATTTTACCAGAATGTTAATTTAATAAACCGTTTTCCTTGAACCAGGTGATTGTTTTTTCGAGAGTTTCCTCAACAGGTGTCGGGGTAAAACCAAGTTCCTTAACGGCCTTGCTGTTGTCAACATACCAGTTGAACTTGGAAAGCTTAACGGAATCAAGGTCCATTGTTGTATAGTTCGGGAATGACTTTCCGATGACTCTTTCCATTAAAAAAGCGGTCGCATATGCCATTAAGTATGGCACTTTAAGACCCGGCGCCTTAACCCCTGATACTTTTTCCAGTAGTTTGAAATATTCAAAAACCGTAAGGTTAGCATTTGCCAGGATATAACGTTCACCCGTTTTTCCTTTTTCTGCGGCAAGAATATGCCCCTCGGCTACATCTTCAACATCCACAATGTTAAGTGTCCCGTCCATATACCCGGGGAATTTTTTCTTGCAGTACCATAGCACAGAGGCAGAGCTTGATAAATTCACATCACCGGTTCCAAGTACCACTGAAGGGTTAAGGATAGTGATGGGAAGCCCTTTTTTAAGATAGTCCCTGGCAACTTTTTCCGCGTCATACTTGTCGTTTATATATCCTATATTTTTATCATAGATACTAAAAACCGTGTCTTCACTAATAAGGCTGTTTTCCAATTCTGGCCCAATGGCAGCAACGCTGCTTGTAAAAAGTACTTTTTTTACACCGGCTTCCATTGCAGCAGATAAAACATTCTCCGCTCCTGTTACATTTACATCCACCATCTTCTTGTAATCAGATCTTTTAAAAGAAACAAGCCCGGCGGAGTGATAAAGGGTGTCGCATCCCTTGAATGCGGCAACAAGTGATTCCTTGTTCATAACATCACCATAGACCTTTTCAATTTTTAAATCATCAATGTTTTTTGTGTTACTTGTTTTCCTGACAAGTACCTTTACGCCCTCACCTCTTTGGGCAAGTTTTCTTACAATATGAGAACCTATAAACCCTGTGGCACCTGTAACTATTGTTGACATAATTGACTCCTGGACCCGTAAAAATATAACCTAAATACTAATGTTTTTATTTATTAATTCAACAATATATGTTACAAGTTTAAGTTATAAATCTGTATTTTGGTGAAGGTAAATATAGAAAATGAAAAATATTGTAATAACGGGCGTATCAAGCGGTATTGGAAAATCTATAGCAGAAGAACTCCTTGAGAATGACTACTTTGTAATCGGGTCTGTACGTAAGGAATCTGACTCCGAAGAACTCTACAGCAGGCACCCGGAAAAATTTAAACATGTTATTTGCGACCTCTGCCAGCCGGAGAGTATAAAAGGTGCATGTAATGAAATTAAAGATATTTTGGGCGAGAAACAACTGTATGGCCTTGTGAACAATTCGGGGATAGCTGTCGGCGGCCCTTTAATGCACCAGCCCATTGAGGAAATAAAGAACCAGTTTGAAATAAATCTTTTTGGATTAATCAGTATTACCCAGCAGTTGCTGCCTCTCCTTGGAGCAACAATGCCTCCAGGTATAACACCGGGAAGAATAATCAACATGAGTTCAACAAATGGCAAGATTGCCTTCCCTTATGTTGGGGCCTATTCGGCAACTAAGTTTGCACTGGAAGCTATATCAGATGCACTTAGGTATGAACTAAATATATACGGTATTAAAGTTGTACTTATCGAACCAGGAATTATTAAAACTGATATTTGGGACAAAGCTGAAGAAGCTGACATATCTCTTTATAAGGATACAGATTACTTTAACAACCTTGAAGAGTTTAAAACTGAATTTGTCAAAATGGGGAAAGAAGGATTAGAGCCGGAGAAAGTATCGGTTGTTGTTAAGCAGGCATTAGAATCAGTTAATCCCAAATCCAGGTATGTAATAACAAATAAATATATAAGTGAGTGGCTGCTGCCAAGGATCTTACCCGATAAATACCTTGATTCACTAATAACTAAAGAAGTTGGACTAACAAAGAAAAAAATTTAATTCAGCACCTGGTACTTATATCATAGCAGCTCAAGCCATACGGCTGTTTCGATATGGTATGTCTGCGGGAACATATCAAACGGCTTTAATTTGTTAATCCTGTAATTTGATTCCGTAAGTACCCTTAGATCCCTCGCAAGTGTTGTCGGATTGCAGGAAATATAAATTATATTTTTTGGCTTGATTTTATTTATTCGGGCCAGCAGGTCTTTCATACCATTTCGCGGCGGGTCGGTCAGCAGTACATCGGGTGGTTCATTTATTCTTTCTAAATACCTGCGGCACTTCTCGCCGACAAATTTAATATTCACAAGGTCGTTAATATCTGCATTTCTTTTTGCTAATTTTATTGATTCGATACTTGAATCAATTCCTGTAATTTCTTTAAAATACTCCGAAAGGGTAATTGAGAAGTTCCCAATACCGCAGTAAAGATCCAGCAGGCTGTTTTTTTCGACCGGCTCAATCCACCCGGAAACAGTTTCGATTATCTTTCTGTTAATTTCATAGTTTGCCTGGTTAAAGAGGTAAGGGCTCGATGTAAACTGGTAGCCCATAAACTCAAATTCAAGTTTATGGTCGAGTGTAATACCTACTAGGTTTTGCTCAATATAATCAATAAAATTCTGTAGTGTTTCCTGTGACTCTGATTTATGGCTCTTTTCTTCCTGGAGGAACGATACCGACACCTTGTTGTCACTGCTTAAAAGATAAATCTTCTCAAATGGGATATTTGTTATCTTTGTTTCATTAAAATAACCCAGAATTAAAGTAATTACGCTGTTTATCTCTTTGGAGGCAATTACACACCTGTCAATTGAGACGTTCTTATCAGAATTTTCCTCGAAATAACCTACCCTGTATTCACCGTCTTCTTTGAATACGGAAAGAAGTACCCTGTTCCTGTAGCCGTATTCCTCCGGGGAAGGTTCAATACTGTCCACCTTAAAATCAGTTATTTTACCGATTCGCTGAAGTGAATCTGAAACAATCTGCTCTTTTTCCCGGAGCTGGGTTTTATAATTAATATCCTGCCAGTTGCAGCCTCCGCAGTTTGTGAAAAATTTACATTCAGGCTCGGTCCTGTGCCCGGACTTTTCGATAAAGTCTTCAATTACGGCCCGGCTGAAACTTCCTTTTTCTTCAACAATCTTAATGTTCAGGATATCGCCCGGGACCCCGCCTTCAACAAAAATTACTTTGCCGTCTACCCTGCCGACTCCCGCCCCGCCGTAACTTAATTTATCAATCTTTATTTTCAATATATATCTCCGTGTTAATAAATAAACATAGCGTCACCGTAACTTAGAAAACGGTAATTTTCATTTTTCGCAATTTCATAAGACTCAAAAAGAAAGTCCTTACCACAAAACGCAGAAACAAGCATAAGAAGAGTAGATTTAGGCAAATGAAAATTTGTAATCATTGCGTCTACAATCTTATAATTATAAGGCGGGTAAATAAAAAGGTCTGTGAAATCCGAATAAGGATTTAATTCGCCTGTTTCAATTGCTGCCGATTCAAGTGCCCTGACAGCAGTAGTCCCGACTGCTATGACCCTTCTTGAATTTTTCTTTGCAAAGTTTACCGCACTCGATGTGTCCTCTGGTATTTCTACAAACTCCTCGTGCATAACGTGGTCTTTTATTTTTTCTGACTTAACGGGCCTGAAAGTACCAATGCCCACGTGAAGTGTTATGTATTTTATATCAATACAGAGGTTTCTTATCTCTTCAATCAGCTCTTTTGTAAAATGCAGTCCCGCCGTGGGTGCGGCAATTGCCCCGTCCTTCTTCGCATAAACAGTCTGGTAAGTTTCCTTATCCTTTTCTTCTGAATCGCGTTCAATATATGGCGGTAATGGCATCCTGCCGTAATTTTGAATATATTCGTCTGCATCCTCTTCAAAAGTTACTTTCCATTCGTTATTGCTGTTCTTTGTTAATTTTCCGGACAACCCGTCCTCAAAGCTGATAACCTCATCCATCCTGGGCCTTGGAATTAACACTTTCCACTCCCTGGCATTTAAACGGGTGGTAAGGAGAAGTTCTGTAGATGACCCTCCTCTTTTTCCTGGAAGCTTCGCAGGTATAACCCTGGTGTTGTTTAAAATCAGCAGGTCGCCTGGTACCAGGTAGTCCGTAATATTAAAAAAGTTCTTATGGCTGACAGATCTTTTTTCCTTATTTAAAACAAGCAGCCTGGATTCGTCCCGTTTATCTTTTGGATATGCAGCAATTAGTTTTTTTGGAAGGCTGTAATCAAAGTCCTCAGATTTCATAAATTATTTTTGTAATAATTTTCTCATCTTTAGTCTGAGTGCATTAAGCTTAATAAAACCGGTAGCGTCTGCCTGGTTGTAAACATCGTCTTCTTCAAAGGTTGCAAGGTCTTCTGAATAAAGAGACTTATCCGATTTTCTGCCAACTACTGTTGTGTTACCCTTGTAAATCTTAAGCCTCGCGGTTCCGTCAACATTTTTCTGGGAATCATCCACCGCTGACATAAGCATCTCCATCTCAGGTGAATACCAAAGGCCATAGTACATCAACTCGGCAATTTTCGGTACAAGTGAGTCTTTTAAATGCATAACCTCACGGTCAATTGTTAATGATTCGACTGCGCGGTGAGCAACATGGAGTACAGTCCCCCCCGGGGTTTCGTAAACGCCCCTTGATTTCATTCCAACAAACCTGTTCTCTACAAGGTCCACTCTGCCTACGCCGTTTTTTCCGGCCACACTGTTTAAATGTGAAAGTATTTCAGCAGGGGACAGTTTTTTACCGTCTATCGCAACGGGTTCGCCCCTGGAAAATTCAATTTCAATATAGGTCGGTGTATCCGGTGCTTTTTCTGGAGATACTGTCATCTCAAACATATTTTCAGGGGGTTCAGCCCATGGGTCTTCAAGTATGCCGCCTTCGTAGCTTATATGAAGGAGGTTCCTGTCACAGCTATAGGGTTTATCAGCGGTAATACCTGTATCAATACCGTTTTCTTCTGCAAATTTAAGTAAATCGTTCCTGGATTTAAAACTCCATTCCCTCCAGGGCGCAATAATCTCGATATCAGGATTTAAAGCATAGAAGGTAAGCTCAAACCTGACCTGGTCATTGCCCTTTCCGGTGGCCCCGTGCGATACAGCGAATGCCCCTTCTTCTTCAGCAATCTCGATATGCCTCTTTGCTATAAGTGGCCTAGCAAGGGAAGTACCGAGGAGATAAACACCCTCGTATATCGCGTTGGATTTAATTGCAGGAAAAACAAAATCTTTTACAAATTCTTCCCGCAGGTCCTCCACGTAAACTTTACTGGCACCGGTTTTTAATGCTTTGTCATAAACTTCTTCGAGGTCTTCCCCCTGGCCCAGGTCAGCAACATAGGCTATAACCTCTGCGTCATATTCTTTAGCAAGCCATTTAAGTATTATGGAGGTATCCAGGCCTCCTGAATAGGCCAATACGATCTTATTTTTTTTACTCATCTTAATGTCCTGAATAATTTTCCCGACTACTGTTTAGGAGGTCTTAGGTCATGCAGGTAAAACTTGGCTTCCTTTTGTTCATAAAACTTTTCTAATGTAAATCCTATATATTCAATCCTGTCTGTATCAGTACCCGGGTACTGCGCCGTCTTTACTTCGTCTGAAAGATTGCATTCAAGCGGTACATCTTTGTCGGGTTTTTCCTGGCATATAAATCCGAGCCTGAATTCTTTGTCCATTTTATAATTTGGAGGGAGTACAAAGCCTACAGCCATCTTTGCATTTATCAGTTCAACTATAAGCAAACTCACGGGGACCGGGTCCGGTGCTTCTGAATTGTCGTCTACTTTAAACTGGTAAGCATAGTAGTCAAGCGTCTGACTATTTTCATGCATATTGTGTATATACCAGTAATCTTCTGAGTCTAACCAACACAAAATCTGTACCATAACTGCCTCCTGACTAAAAATACAAAGGGATTATAATAACATTATTTTATCAAATCTAAACAAGTCCGATAAAACTTAACATTCTCCCGGCATTCTTTCCATCCCTGCGGTATGAAGGGTAATCAGTGTTGCATTTTGTACAAATATCTATTGTTTCAATAGTTGTAATACCTCTTCTTTTTAACTGCTCCGTATTTGCCGCTCTGAGGTCAAGGCTGTATTTAGTTCCTTCTTTTTTGGTCAGGTATATGTGTGAATTATTAAAGGATGCTTCAAACTGCGCAGCTATTTCATTGCCAATCTCATAACATTCGCCTTCAATACAGGGGCCGATCGCAGCTTTAATGTTTTCACTACTGCAACCGAGTTTATTAATCATAAATTCTGATACTTCTTCGGTTATACGTGAAAGAGTACCCCTCCATCCTGCATGAACAACACCACAGATCTTTCTTTCTTCATCAGAAATAATTATCGGTACACAGTCTGCAGTATAAACGCCAATCCCAAGGCCTTTAAGGCCCGTAACAATTGCATCGGCTTCATAGTTCTCTTCACACTGGTCAGGGTCATTCAAAAAAATAATTTCATTACCGTGTACCTGTTTTACTGTTTTAATTCTCCCAAGGCCTATTTCATGAGCAAGGTCATTAATGTTTAATGAATTCTCCTGATAAACAAACCCGTTTATTACTGAATTATCAGATGAAAGGATGTCGGATTTTATGTATATCATTATTTTATATTGAATTTTCTTCCAGCAGTTTTAATGTATTGCTAAAATCATCAGGTAACTCCGCCTTATATTCCAGGACTTTACCATCTCTTGGACCGATAAATCCCAGTTTATGAGCGTGGAGTGCATGCCTGGCGAGAACATTGTTAATATTTTTAACCGCTTCATTATCACTTTTTTTATTTCCGTATAACGCATCACATAGCAGCGGGTAACCATTTTCAGCAAAATGTACTCTTATCTGGTGAGTACGTCCTGTTTTTGGTTTAACCTTTACAAGCGTTGCCCCTTTATACCTTTTTATGACTTTCCACTTAGTTTCGGATTCCCTGCCTGAACTTGTGTTACTGGACATCTTAATCCTGTTGTTTTTATGGCGGCCGATTATCGAACTGTAAGTTCCCTTATCTTCTTTAATAACACCCCTTACAATCGCCATGTACTCCTTTGATACAGTCCTGTCTTTAAACTGTCCTGCAATACAAGAATGGCTAAAGTCGTTCTTTGCTGCAACTATTACTCCCGAAGTATCCTTATCAAGACGGTGGACTATCCCCGGGCGCAGCTTACCGCCAATACCGGACAAATCCCTGCAGTGATAAAGAAGTGCGTTGACCAGTGTACCGCTTTTTACACCAGCCCCGGCATGAACTACCATTCCCGGGGGTTTATTAATAACTATGAAATCTGAATTTTGAAAAATTATGTCTATTGGAATATTTTCCGGCTTCGCTTCAATTGGTTCCGGTTCCGGCACATGAAAAGTAGCTACTTCACCACCGTTTAAAAGCCTTGAAGGTTTAAAAGGCACCTCATTAATCAGGATGTCACCCTGCTTAATAAATTTACGGATTTGTGAACGGCTGTATTTATCGAACAGCTCTGAAAATATAATGTCTGCTCTTTTTCCGGCATAATCCGGAGAAATTACTATTTTTTCAGACATTTAATATTAGGTTATCTCTTTTCCATTATTATTTTTCTTGCTGCCTGGTTTATTACCCCGGGCAGGTTCCTGTCAGACACAATGTTTTTTAGTTCAACATGCCTGAGGTGCCTTAAAAAGTTAAGTGAAATATGCGTTGGGGTTTTCGGGTTATGAACAAGGGCAGACTTGACCTGGTAATGCCTGGTCCACTTTCTTGTATCGGAAATCTGCCTCAGTATATCCTCGTCTACGACCTTGGACTGGGAAATTAGTATTATTTCCATATCGGTCAGTCTTGGATTCTTTAATACCGCACTTGAAATCAGCCTGTTACTGTCCCTGATGAGTATCCTTCTTGTTTCCATGTTTCCCTGTATTGATAATTTTATCTTTTCAGCAATAGTAAGGGTCCTGATCTTATTATACATACTGTCCCTTACTGCATCCGTTATTTCGTCTTCTTCGTAATCCATCAACAGTTCTTCCGGTATTTCCAGGTCATCAAAGAAGGATTCCTCAACCTCTTCAATCTCTTCATACTGCTCCTTACCACTGTCAACTTCTTCAGCAATTTCATCTTTTTTATCTTCTTCATCAAAGAATTTCTTTATTTTTTCATCTTTTTCCAGATAGAGGCTTATGAATGACAAAACACTGTCCAGGGTAGACCGGCTGATTGAAGGGTTCCGGCTCAGGCCCTCAACAATCTCCAGGGACCTAAGTATCCTTTGCTTGTTCTGGGCAATAATCTCAAGGTTTACCTGTGAACGTTCATTTAGGGCAAGGTAAGCATAAGTAGAATCAGCTGTCGAGGAATTTAGAAGTATCGCCTGCACGTAATCTTCATTCTGCTGGTCTTTAGAAAAATAATCTAAAAACTCGGGAGTAGTGCTGTTCTCCGACAGTATATCCGACATTGTCTGTTCGGGAATATCCGCAAGGGATGCTTTGGCTGCTTCCTGGATACTTAATTCGGCATCAAAAACAAGGCAGAAAAGGACCTGCACAAGGTCTTTTGGTGTCAAGGGAATTGCGCCTTCTGCAACCATCAGCCTTTTTTCAACCGGGTTATCGGGATCAACAAACTCAAAAAGATTTTCCGGAAGTTTTTTTATAAGTACATTAAAATCTAAATTTTCATCGTTCATTTAAATCTCTTTATATTCAGCTGGATTTTACTATTTTAACACAGGGTAATATTTTATACCTGCCTGCAGCGTTCCCCTGATTTATTGCAATCTCAACAGTACCGTTACTGCCGTGTATCGCGATAATACTATCAGAAAGACCTTCTGAATATGATGAATATAATTTACCAATTGAAATGTTATTAATAAATATTTCATCTTTATAATCAACATCATCATTGCTAATATTAGTCATCATATTACCAAAATGGTCCACATAAATAATTTCACCCGTTATGCAGTTATTCCCTTTAACAGGTCTTTTTAAATCAATAGTAACATAGTCTTCTGTAACTGTGCCATACTTTTCAGGAATACATACTTTAGATAAATGGGCAGCAATTGGTGAAAAAATATCACGGCCATGAAATGAGCTGCTTATATTATTAAGAAAATACTGAGAAGCTGTAATTTTATAAACTTTTGAGTTATTTTTTTCTAACACATAACTAAATATGCCGTTATCGGGCCCGACAAAATAGTGCTTATCTGATTCCACAATTACTGGGTCCCTTGGAGACCCGACACCCGGGTCGACAACCGCCAGGTGAATAGTCCCTTCAGGGAAGTATGAATATGAATTTATTAAATTCAGTGCACACTTATGAATATTATGACGTTCAATATTATTATTAATATCTACAATGGTCACGACTGGATTAATTGAATAAATTACCCCTTTCATTACACCAGTGAAACTGTCTTTAAGGCCAAAATCTGTAATTAAGGTTATAATTTGTTTCATAAACTTAATTTGAATTTTAACTTTTATCTAAATTTATGGAAATACAAATTTTAGGAAGCGGCACATGTATACCATCAGCCAGAAGAGGTTCATCCGGCTACCTGGTTACGCTTGAATCTACGAAGGTTCTTTTTGACTGTGGAAACGGGGTCACATGGAAACTGGAAAAATCAGGTGTAAATTATATGGATATTGACCATATCTTTATTACGCATATGCACCCGGACCATAACGCCGACTTAATCCCTTTTTTATTTGCAACAAAGTATCCGGCATTAGAGACAAGAACTAAAAAATTAAACCTATGGGGCCCTCCCGGATTTAAGGACTTTATGAAGTCGATCCAGGACATATATGGCGACTGGCTCAACCCTGAAAATACCGAAATACTTGAACTTGATAAACAAAATTTAGAATTTAATGAATTTAAATTTTCTGTATTAAAAACCGGCCATACAGAAAACAGTCTTGCATTCAGACTGGAATCAAATGAAAAATCACTTGTCTACTCAGGTGATACTGACTATTCCGATGAATTTACAGAATTTGCAGGTGGATGTGACCTATTGCTTATCGAATGTTCACTTCCGGACAGTTTAAAAAGAAAAGGGCATCTGACCCCGTCTGATGTGATAAAGGTTTCCAACCTTGCAAAACCTGCGATAGTAGTCCTGACTCACATGTACCCGGTATGTGATATCGAAAATATCTTAGATCAGATCGAAAAGGAAACAGAATGTAAGGTAATTCTTGGTGAGGACTTTTTAAATATTACAATTTAAGATTTTAATATTTCCATCACTTTGCTGCATACTTCATCAGCACTTATTTCAGTAAGGCATTTTACATTAATTGGGCATTTTGGTGTGTAGCCAAATTTGGTACATGGACTGCATGCAAGGTGTTTGTTAATAACATGGTTATCAGGGCCCTTAGGCGCCCATTTTTCCTCAATGCCTGCGCCAAATAGGGACAGGCTACTTGTACCTGCACCGTATGCAATGTGCATTAATCCACTGTCAGAACTTACCAGGAGGTCAATATTTGAGATTATTGATGTTGTTTCATGTAAAGATGTTTTTCCCGTCAGGTTTAAATAATCTTTACTGCCCAGTATTCTGCAAATTTTATCAGCATCAGGTACATCATTGTTACCTCCTAAAATTACAACACCAATATTATATGAAATTAAATATTCAGCCAATACTGAAAACTTATTTATCCCCCACCTTCTCTCTTTCACTGTTGCCCCTGTAAATATTCCAACAATTTTATTAAACCGCGCTCTATACTCTTTGAATTCATTATTTCCAATCTTTTTATCAATTTTAAGGAAACCGCCATTAGTATTAAACCTGTGTTTTCTCTCGGTAAGGACTGAAACAAGATTAATGAAACTCATGGCTTCGTAATCAGGCTGTTTATATGCAACTGATTTGGAATAAAGACCTGAACGGCCATTTGTCGAATAACCGATTCTTACCGGCGCCTTTGTTAAATAAGCCACAACCGCTGTAAGCCTGTGCCACTGCTCTGTATCAATAACGACCTGGTATCTGTTGTTTAATACTGTAAATAAACCGTTATTTTTTAGATCATCATACAGGTAGGTATTATCTACCAGGGGGCTGGTCTTAAAAATTCCTGCATTACGTTTCTCCGCCAGTATATCGATATTTGTATCAGGAAAATATTTTTTAAGTATTTTTACAGCCGGGATCAACAGCACTGCATCACCTATGCCGCCCGGTCTTATTATCAGGATATTTGATATATCTTTCGAAGTTACTTCTTTAGGATGGACAAGTAGTGTTGAAACTGAAACAGCAATACTGCCAAAAATCTTGTCGGCTGCTTTAATAAGCTGGATTTTAGAAATCATTAAGAAATGATTATAAACTAATAGGAATGGTTTAAAAAGTTATTCCAGGAACCAATTGTCATAATCTACTACACCTGTTTCGGGGTCATAAATATATTCTTCACCAAGCGGGTGCTCAGGAAACCCCCTGACACCGGCAGTTTCGTTCATATATAATCTGAGTTCGTTAATATTTGCGGGGTATCTTCCAAATTCACTGTTAAATCTTCTGGAACGGGAATTTATAAAACCCAGGTTTTCATTAAAAAAAGTGCTGGCAAGAGTGGGACTTTTTACAGTTTTATTTGCCCGGACAATAACAAAATCCTCATCCCCGTGGTCTTTTGGGACTTTTTTAAGGTAGCCAGTATTTACAAGTTCATCCAGATTATAAGGAAGTCTGCCGTTATCTGAATCGAACTGCTGTACTAATTCAGACAGCTTATCTTCAAAATCCATTGTGTTTAATTCATTTAAATTACGAAGTGCAAAATCTCTCCTTCCCTCATCTGTAGTATTATCATATATATCTATCCAAATTTTCTTTGAAAGTTCCCTGTCACCCCCTCTTTGCCGGGCAGTTGCCGCCATCCCTCTAAATGAACCGCTCCTTAATTCGGATAATCCGGGTTTTCTCGATGCCTCCTCAAAAAGGGTAGCTGCCTTATTATAATTGTCTGTGTAAAGATAATATAAGAATGCTTCCTCAAGTGGCAGTCTGAAATTATCCGGGTTATTTTCTCTCCCTTTATCAAGGAGTTTGCCGCCGTACTCAATATTAGCCAGGCCATAAGGATCAGGTTCTGCCAGGAAAGTACCTCCAAATCGATATGCATTAATAAACTTTGGATCAAGGTCAGTAATTAAATCCAGGTATTTATATAAAAGTTCCGGGTCCTTCTCTGAAAAGGGAATATCATCACTTCCAACATACTGCAGTGCCCTGAACCAGTAAATATCGGAAAGAAGTTCATTAAAACCCAGTGATACTTTTTTTAAAGCGGAAGAAGTTAAAAGAACAGTTTCCTGGATAGACCTGAATTTATCACGCTGCGAATCTATGTTATTTTGAAACGGTATTGAAATTAATATGAGAAGAACAATTATTGAAATTATTAATACCGGTTTACTAAATAATTTTTTTAACATAGTTGAATTAGGGAATTTTTACTATTTAAACTCTCTTTTTTGAAATATTAGGATAGAGAGTAAAATCAATATTATTACGTAAATTATAGCGTACGCGGTTGTATTTAATATAAGGCTAGTGGATATTGTACCGCCGTAGACAGCTTCACTTCTTATATTAAATTTTTCCAGATTAGGTATGAGATAATAGACAATTTCTGAAAAATAATTTGCCAGTGGGTTGTTCACCTCTTCGGCAAACAGCCTTATATCAGCGGAAAACCTTCCAACAGCAAATACTAGAAAACTAAGTAATATAGCCAGTACAGGGCTGGTAAAACTGGACAGCACTATGGCAATCCCTATAACAATTAAAAATTCCAGGTATTGAAAGTACACGGCTGTAAAAAATTCCGTAAAATAATGCCCGCCGTAATAGTATTTAATAAAACTGGAATTTGGCAGCTCCACATAAAGTATGATCAAAAATACAATCAAACACATTGATAGGGTAATTACAAATAGTGTTATACAAAGGCCAAGATACTTGCCTATTATAAACTGGTACCTTTCCAGCGGCTTGGAAAATATATTATAGACAGTCTTCTTTTCTATCTCTTTATAAACGAGTCCGGTACCCAGGAAAATTGAAATAAGAACACCGAAAAGGGATATAGCGGTAAGTGCAAAATCTTTTACAATCTTATTGTATTGTTCGGCTGATATTGTACTGAACACGAGCGAACTGAGTATCATTATTACAGCAAAAAGGATAAGGCTGTAAAGGACCCGGTCTCTTCGGGCCTCGAGAAAAGTATTAAGTGCAATAATCCATATTTTCTTCATAATATAAAAATTTTGTTTCTGACTGGTTTATATTTTTTTTGCCTGCTCTTCGAAAATACCTTCAAGAGATTTTCTCAATGGAAATAGTGAAATCATCTCTATTTCAGATTCCAGTATTGAGTTAACAACTTTTTTCTTTTTGTTTTCTTCAAATCTAAGGACAATAAAACCTGCCCTTTCTTTTAAAGTTACATCTTCTGAATCTATAATATTATCGAGAGCATTTCTTTGACAGTTAAGAAGCATCTCGTAATCAGATTTGATCTCCCTGTAGAGGTCTGAAAGTGCCCCGACCTTTACAACTACCCCGTTTAATATAACACCCACCCTGTCGCATAAAGACTCAACGTCACTAAGAATGTGAGAACTTAATAGAATTGTTTTGCCTAATTCTTTCTGTTCAAGTATCAAGTCCCTTATCTCTCTTCTTCCAATAGGGTCAAGGCCGCTCATAGGTTCGTCAAGTATCAGGAATTCGGGGTCATTAATTAATGCCTGTGCAACACCAATTCTCTGAAGCATTCCCTTTGAATATTTCCTGAGCTGGACATTGCGTGCATGAGACATATTTACCTTGGCTAAGAGTTGATCTATTCTTTCATCCAATACAACTTTTTCAACCCCGTGGAGATTTCCCATGTATTGAAGGAGTTCGTCGCCTGTAAGGTAATCATAAAAATACGGGCTTTCCGGTAAATAACCCAGGTCTGTTTTAATATCGTTATCATTACTGGGTCTGCCGTTTATTCTTATCTCGCCTTCAGTAATAGATACAAAGTTTAATATGGATTTAAAAGTTGTGGTTTTTCCCGCACCGTTTGGGCCTATAAAACCAAAGATTTCTCCCTTGTTTACGTTAAAGGTAACATCTTTCAGTACTCTGGTTTTTTTCCCAAGGAACCCTGTGGAATAGTCTTTTACAATTTTATTTACTTCAAGCATTTAAAAAATATACTTCTGATTTATAAAATGTTAATAAAAAATATTAATCGCAGGAAGGCGTAGTTCTGTCTACCTCTGGAAAATCCCCGGGTGTCCCGGTTGGAGATGCCGATCCCAAGCCATCAGTCCCAGTGCCCTGTATCTGGCATCTTATGTTGCCGTCACCATAGACTGCAAAGTTTTTTCTGCCTGTCTTGTTAAAGCTGAACACACCTGCTTTCCAGCCAAAGTCATCAAATCCGGTAGCTCCGGATGCAGTCGTACCTGTACTGTCATGTACTAAACAGTAGCCGGATTTTGCATTGAAACAAGTATTAGCTGTACCTGACCCATCTCCGCCGGGTGCGCCGGCATTAATATCCGCTGTTGTAAAACTCGGGTCTACAAGTTCGTCAGAAGGATCGTCCGTATCAAACGGATCTCTAAGTGTATTTGCACCAGGGTCAGTTGCTCCTATGGCATCTGTATAGTTTTTAGTACCGTCAGAATTTAGGTCCTGTTCAAAATATTCGCCTTCAGCGTCTCTTAAGACCTGTAGCATTTTTCTGGCATTGGCTTCGTTCGAGCCAAGTCTGGCTTTTAGAAGGTTTGGAACAGCTAAGGCAAGTAAAATACCTATAATTGCTGCAACAACTAATAATTCAATAAGAGTAAATCCTTTTTCTTTCATCCAAAAAACCCTTTTTATAAATATTATAAATTCAAAAGAAATAAAAGGAAGCAAATTGCTCCCTTTTATTTTTTAAACTTCGATACTAACTAATTTTAATATTAGTCACAACCAGGAAATGTTCTGTCGATAGTTGAAAAATCACCGTCATCTCCTGTGTTTGCCGGAGTACCGCCGCCTACAGCATCAAGGCCCTGTATCTGGCACCTGGCAACTCCGTCACCGTATACCGCAAAATTTCTACGGCCTGTTTTGTTAAAACTTGTCATGGAAGCTTTCCATCCAAAGTCATCAAAACCCGGCTCACCTGCTGTTCCCGGTGCAGCACCTGTTGCGTTCTGAGCACCAACTGAATCATATACTATGCAATACCCAGCTTTTGGTGAACAGTTACCTGCAATAGTTCCTGTACCGTCACCGGCACCTGCTCCGTCATTAATATCTGCAGTTGAAAAACTTGAGTCTACAAGTTCATCTGAAGGATCGTCTGTATCAGACGGGTCTCTTAGTGTATTAGCACCCGCACCTGCTTCAGTTCCAATTGCATCTGTATAATTTCTAACACCGTCATTATTCAGATCCTGCTCAAAATACTCACCTTCGGCATCGCGAAGTACCTGCATCATTTTCTTACCGTTTGCTTCGTTAGCTGAAATCCTTGCTTTTAATAAGTTAGGAATTGCAAGCGCAAGTAAGATACCTATGATTGCTGCTACTACCAGTAGCTCGATCAGGGTAAAACCTTTTTGACCCTTAGTTTGTTTTAACATTGTTAAAACCTCCTTAAAAAAATGATTTTTAAATTTTGATTATTATTAATGCAAGCACTATGCCAAATAAACCATCAAAACTATTTTTCTTAATAAATTTAGGATTTTACAACAAAACAATAGGAATAATTACTATAAATAAAGGCAATGGTTGCGAGAACTAATTAAAAACATTTCTTGTACTATTGCGCATATTATTGCGCACTACGTCTATATTTTCTCCCCATATACGGCTATTACCTCTCCCTGGCCTGATAGTTTACCTATCAGGCTTAAGGGAAAAAATAAAATATTGGCCATTATACGGTTTCTTATTAAAAGGAAAACTTTTCCTTTTCTTTTTCTTTGCCTCATTAGTTTATTGTAGCTGTAGAACAATAGCGGTGGTGAGATTAAATGTTCCACACCAAGTACTTTGAATCCGGCCCGGGATAAAATATCCTTTACTGTATCAGGACTGAAAAACGAAATATGGTGGGGAATGTTCCAGTTGTAGTTTCTTTTAAAAAGACCTACTCCAAGAGACTTTGAATTCGGGACTACTATAAGAAGCTTTCCATTATCATTTAGAAGTCCGTGAATCCGGACAAGCATCTTTAGGGGGTCTGTAATATGTTCAAGTACATGAAACATGGTTACAGCATCATATTGCTTTTCAGTCTCTAAATCTTCAAGATAACCTTCAACAATATTAAGCCCGTACTTTTGCTTGCCATATTCCGCGGCATGCGTATTGGCCTCGAGACCGGTCACATCAAAGCCTTCTTCCCTCGATACATTCGTTATCCATCCCGTTGAACAGCCGATATCAAGCAGGTTTGGTCTGCCCGAATTGCCAAAATGTTTACGGAACTTACTTAGAAGCGGTTTAATAATAAAGTTCTTTTTAAGTGAAGTCAGAAAAGAAGAGGAAAATACCTCTTTATCAAGCAGGGTATCAGACATAACCTGCCCCTTATAGAGTTTGTCTATTGTCGCCTGGTCGGGGATAGGGTCAATTCTTAAAAACCGGCAGTCCCGGCATTTCAGGAGTTTAAAGGGTACTTTTTTACCCGGCCTGAAATTATACAGAACTTCGGTTTTTCCGCTGCAGAGGTAACACTGCTCTTCATTCATAATGTTAAAATAATCAATTTAAACAAAATATTTAACAAACAATCAGTATATTATAGTTATATAAGTTCTATTTTAATCAGATAATTAAGTTATACTTAAGGAAAATTTTATAATTCGTTTCCCCGGTAAATCAAAATGAAAAAACTAACACTTACATTATTATTAGCAACATTTGTTTTATATTCCTGTACAAATGTACAGACAACGTCCTATTTTTCTTCATCCAAAGTCAAATTAAGTGACTACTCTGCTCTTGAAATCCATGAATTTGAATCCACAGCCGAAAACTTCCCCGAAGAAGCACTTACACTGATACCTAACCTTGTAGTGGATAAACTCCGTGCAAAAAATTTAAAGTTTGATAAGATTGCATTCGGCGATATTGATACAGTTCCACCGGAAGCAACTCTGGTATTACTGGGTGAAATTGGCAAGTACGTAGGGGGCGGTGAAGTAAATTATGCCTCCGGAAATGTAACATTCGGAGAGATAGATATAAATGTAGATGTAGCAATACTGCAAAAATCCAACGGAAGGGACATAGCTTCGGGAGAGGTAAGCAGTCTCAACACCGCATCTTTTTTGGGCGGCACCGACAGGATGTATGACCAGATTGCAGAAGAAATAGTCAAATATATATTACAAAATTACTAATTGTTTTCCGGAGTGAATTTAAAGATGAATAAATTACTTAAATATGGAGCATTATTTTTATTACTTTTATTATTTACAACTTCTGCACAGGATATCCAGGCAAAAGAAGTTAAGAATTTTAAGGACGCTAAAAAATCCTTCTGGTCATTTAACCCAAACAGGCTTTACGAGGCCATAGAGTTTTACCAGAATGCGGTTGTAGAAAACCCCAATGATGCAAATGCATATGCCGGGCTTTCGGAAACGTATTCACTACTTGGTTTTTACAACAGAGAAATTCATGAAAACTATGAAAATGAATACAACCTTGCATACAGCAATATTCTGCAGGCCCTGAAACTCGATAAAAACAACGACAATGTTAAGAGGGCGCTTGCATATAACTATCTTTATTTAAGCCGGGAGAAAGAGGCCAAGGCAATTGCCAAAGAGCTCTTGTCAAGGAACCCCGAAGACGCGGAGTCTATGTATATTCTTTGGTCTTCAATGGGCCAGAGAATTGATAACCCTAATATTTATAAGGCATTAAGAATAAATCCCAAGCTAGTAATTGGTTATGTAGAACTGGCAAAATCATATTTTTATAAAAAAAGAAAGTATACAAAAGCAGGAATTGCTGTTCAGGACGCAATTAATATTAACGACACCGCGTACTTAAGGGATTTGCTTGGGACAATATTCAGGACCCAGCGTTCACTCAAAAAATCTATTGAACAATATGACAAAGCTTTAAAAAAAGACAAAAATTTTGTTCCTGCAATAAAGGACCTTGGTATTTCCATGCACTATATGGGTAACACGAACGAGAGCATCAAACTCCTTAAAAGGTCAATCGCTTTAAACCCCACTTTCCCCGACGCATATTATTATCTTGCGTTAAATTATCAGCGCCAAAAGAACAATGAACTGGCAAGGACAACATACGTTAAGTTCATCAACGAAGCTTCCGACAGGATCAGGTATTCCATACTTGTTAAGAAAGCAAAACAGAACATGACCAAATTAAGATAATTATATGGATGAGATCAGCCTTAATTTCTCAATTGAGTCCAGCTCGGGACTTTGGAACAAAATCTTTGAAGGATTTGACCAGGACACAGTCCTTACTTCAAGATTTGAGGGTAATTCGCAAAAATCAATAAATCTTCTATACCGGTTTGGTTCTTTGGTAAGAAAAAAATATTCTAACTGTGAGGTAGAACCCAGGAATTACGGAATTATTATCAAACGGAAAATTAATGATAAGAATAAAAAAGAGCTAGATGATTGGATCCTTCTTATGGAGAATTTAAAAGAGGAAATTATCGGTCTGAATAATTAGGTTTGTATATCGCCTGCAATTATTTTTTCCAGGTTTCCGTTGCTGTCCTCAATATACAAAAAGCCGTTGTTGTCAATCTTTCTTGCTATACCGCTAATAGTTTTATTGTCGACCTTAACAGAAATTTTTTCATTAAGCATTCCCCACCTGTTAGACCATTCCGCAACTATTGAATTAACACCCTCTGTTTTAAACTTTTTGTAGTATTCGTCCAGGTGATAAATTAAGATTTCAGCTACTTTTTCCCTCTCTATATCTTTATTGCTTTCAATGCCTAGGGAAGTTACCGAGTTTGAAATATCAGCAAGATTTTCATCTATTGATTCTTTTGTTAAATTAATATTCAGGCCGATACCCAAAATAATAAAGTTAAGGTTTATGCCATCACTTTTCATTTCTGTTAACACACCCGCAACTTTTTTGTTTTTAATCAGAATGTCATTTGGCCACTTAATTGTTGATTTTATATTAAATTCATCTAGGGATTTTGCGAGTGCAAGAGATGCTATAAATGTAAAAACAGCAGAGTATTGTGTATGAACATCAGGACGGAAAATCACAGAAATGTAAAGGTTGACCCCGCCTGGTGAATACCATGACCTTCCGAGCCTTCCTTTTCCTCCGGTCTGGGTATCTGCAATCAAGACAGTACCTTCTTCAACGCCATCATCCGCGAGTTCAAATAACATCTTATTTGTTGACTCAACCGAATCAAAGTAGATGAGCTCTCCGCCAACAATATCCGTTTTTAAATTTGCTCTTATTTTCTCTAAATTCATACAAATATTCCTATGAACATAGCATTATGGGGTCAGGTCTTGTGTTTCAATTCTAATTTATAACAATTTAATAATATATTAATCTATATTACACACCCTTTATATAATTGACAAAATAATCATTATTAAATATCATATTCGACTCGAAAATTAACCGGGCCCATAGCTCAGTTGGTTAGAGCACCGGACTCATAATCCGTTGGTCCCAGGTTCGAGTCCTGGTGGGCCCATACAACAAATATGAAGAAAGAAAGATTAGAATTTATTTATAGAAAATCGATATACAGCATACAAACTCAAACCCCGTGTTCGTTTATAAGGAGAACTAAATGAGAGACCAAATTTCCGCTCTCAAAGAACTGCAGAATATAGATATTGACCTTAAAGAAATTGAAATAAACCTAAAGAAGTTCCCGAACATAATTACCGAATACAATACAGAAATAGATAGGCACAGAGAGTCAATTACAAACCAGAAATCTGATTTGGCTGAAATTGTAAAAACCAAAACACAGTTGGAATCAGAACTCGAACAAAACGAACTGTCAATAAAAAAAGCTGAAGAAAAACTTTTTGAAATTAAGACCCATAAGGAATACGAAGCACTTCAGAAAGAAATTGCCGACATGAAAAGAAGCAATGCTGTACTTGAAGAACAGATACTTGAAAAACTGGAAGAGATCGAAATTAATGAAAAGAAGATAGCAGAAGATGAAGGTAAATTAAGCTCCAAAGAAACTGAATATGCACAAAAAATTGAAGAATACCAGCTGCAGATCGAGGAATTAAAAGTAGTTCATGAACCTAAGATTGCTGAGAAGAATAAAATATTAGAAAGAATAAGCTCGGAAGTATTACCAATTTACCAAAACATCAGTAATAAAAACGGCCAGGCACTGGCACTTGTAGTAAACGAACTCTGTACCGGCTGTAACATGAACATCCCTCCCCAGTTGTACAATCATATCCTTACAGAAACAGAAATTCATCAATGTCCAAGCTGTAAAAGAATACTTTACACTTCTAAAGATGAATAAGACCACATCTGAAGATACAGATATATATATTGACGGTGCTTCAAGAGGAAACCCCGGTGATTCGGGTATCGGGATACTTTTTAAGGATTTCGAAGAAAATAATTTCAAAAAATATATAGGCATTGGTACTAACAATAATGCAGAATATACTGCACTCATAACAGCCCTTGAAATAGCAATAAAATCCAACCTGCTTAAAGTCAAAATCCATACAGACTCAATGCTTGTAGCCAACCAGATTAACGGTAGCTGGAAAGTTAAAGACCCCGATATCAGGTTGCTGTTTGCAAAGGCAAAAAAATTAATTGAAAAATTTGAAAAATTTTCAATTACACATATCAGAAGAGAACTTAATTCTGAAGCTGACCTGCTTGCAAATGAAGCCATTAACGAATACTTTAATAAATAAGCGAGTTAGCCGGACAGTCGCTTGTTAACTCAAGAGGAAAGTCCGAACTTCTCAGGGCAGAGCGCTGGCTAACGGCCAGGTGTTGTGAAGCAACGGAAAGTGCAACAGAAAATATACCGCCCCGGTTTATTCCGGGGTAAGGGTGAAATGGTGGTGTAAGAGACTACCGCGTGGGCTGGTGACAGCCTGCGGCACTGTAAACCCCGCTCGAAGAAAGGCAAAATAGGGAAGCGCCCGAAACCTTTTGGTTTTGGAAAAGATGGCCCGTCTTTTGTTTCCGGGTATGCCGTTGGATATATTCAGTAATGAATATACTAGATGAATGGCTGTACAAGACAGAATTCGGCTTACAGGTTAACTCGCTATTTTGTAATAACCTTAATGAACTCTTTTTTCCCAATTTTTACTTCAAGCTCGGGATCATTCGGTAATTCCCCGTCAAGGCTTGAATACTTATCACCATTTATGGTCAGCCCGCCCTGTATAATCAAACGTTTTGCATCGCTTTTGGATTTTAAATTGTTTGATATATTGAGCACAAAGTCAACGACTGTATTAATACTTTTTAAATCAAGGTTTACAACCCTTGCATCTTCGGGAAATGACCTTTTAGAAAATTTTGTTTCAAAATCCTTAAGGGCCGCTTCGGCTGTAGCTTTATCGTATAACAGTTCGGTAAGTTCAACAGCAAGGACTTTCTTTGCATCCATGGGGTGTAAATTTTTTAATCCTGCTGTTTCCTGTTCAGTTTTTGAACTTAATAATTCAAAATACTTCCACATAAGCTCATCCGACACAGACATAACCTTGCCGAATATATCCACCGGGTCTTCTTCAACACCTATATAATTACCAAGCGATTTTGACATCTTTTTTACACCATCAAGGCCTTCAAGTATCGGTAGAAATAATGCGACCTGCGGTTCCTGGTTAAAATGCCTCTGAAAATCCCTTCCAAGAAGTATATTAAAAGTCTGGTCAGTACCGCCAAGTTCCACATCTGATTCTATCTGTACTGAATCGTATGCCTGAACAAGCGGGTAAATAAACTCTTTCAGTGTAATAGCAACTCCACTTTTATATCGCTTGCTAAAATCGTCCCTTTCTAAAAGCCTTGCTATATTTACCTGTGATGTTAATGCAAGAAGGTCCTGGACTGAAAGTTTATTCAGCCATTCCGAATTGAACAGTACTTTTGTCTTTTCTTTGTTGAGGATCTTAAACACCTGTCTTTCATATGTCTTTGCGTTTTCAACAATTTCTTCACGGGTAAGAGGGGGCCTTGTCTCAGTCTTCCCGGTAGGGTCGCCTATTTGTGCTGTAAAATCCCCGATTAAAAAAATTATCTCGTGTCCAAGGTCCTGGAAATCTTTTAATTTCTTTAATAATACGCAGTGGCCCAGGTGAAGGTCCGGTGCAGTGGGGTCAAAACCGGCCTTAATCTTTAACGGTTTACCGGTTTCCTTTGATTTAGTTAACTTGGAGAGCAGCTCTTCGGGAGAGATTAATCCCTCAAGGCCACGTTCAATAATGCCTAGCTGCTTCTCAGGTTCCAGGAAGTTCATCTTATTTATATCAGGGCAGGTTGGAATAACCCATTAAATATTTATCGCATTCACGGGCGGCTTCCCTGCCTTCGTTAATTGCCCAGACAACAAGGCTCTGGCCTCTTCTCGCATCACCCGCCGCGAAGACCTTGTTAATATTAGTCGAATATTTGCCGTAGTCGGCCTTTGCATTGGACCTCTCGTCCGTCTCAACCATAAGCTGGTTAAGGAGCTGCTGTTCAGGCCCCAGAAAACCAAGCGCAAGAAGTACAAGGTCAGCTTTCCATACTTTCTCGGTACCGGGTACTTCGTCAAACATCATTCTCCCGTCCTGATCTTTTTTCCATTCAATCTGGACCGTGTGGAGTTCTTTTACGTTCCCTTTTTCGTCCCCGACAAATTTCTTAGTCATTACCTGGTATTCACGGGGGTCGTCCCCGAATACAGACATGGCCTCTTCCTGGCCGTAACTGAGTGTATACACCCTAGGCCACTGCGGCTACGGGTTATCATCGGCCCTTTCCTTTGGTGGCCTTGGGAGGATTTCAAACTGCAGCATGCTTTTGCATCCGTGCCTTAGGGAAGTCGCAACACAGTCAGTTCCCGTATCTCCGCCGCCAAGGACTATTACGTCTTTGTCTTTTGCAGATATGTAGTTCCCGTCTTCAAGATTACTGTCCAGGAGGCTCTTTGTATTGGCCCTTAAAAACTCCATGGCAAAGTATATTCCGTCGTTATCCCTTCCCTCAATCGGGAGGTCCCTAGGCTTTGTCGCACCTGTACATACTACAACTGCATCGTTGTTATCGACAAGTTCTTTACTATCTAAATCTTTTCCCACTTCCACACCTGTAATAAATTCAATTCCTTCCTCGGATAATATATCAACCCTTCTCTGGACAATATCCTTATCAAGATGAGGGTTAGGAATACCGTACATAAGAAGACCGCCAATCCTGTCGTCCCTTTCATATACAGTTACGGTATGTCCCGCCTTATTAAGCTGTGCTGCGCAGGAAAGTCCTGCAGGGCCTGAGCCAATTACGGCTACTTTTTTCCCTGTACGTGCATCTGGTGGTTCAGCCACAATCCAGCCCTTTTCAAAACCTTTATCGACAATGGCACATTCAATAGTTTTAATTGTTACAGGAGGATCATTAATACCAAGGACGCAGGATCCTTCACATGGTGCAGGGCAAACCCGCCCTGTAAATTCCGGGAAGTTATTGGTTTTATGTAGCCTCTCTAATGCTTCTTTCCATAGGCCCTTATAAATAAGGTCATTCCACTCTGGTATAAGATTATTAATAGGGCATCCTGCTGTCATTCCGCCCAGGATCTGTCCTGTCTGGCAAAATGGTACACCGCAGTCCATACATCTTGAACCCTGTTCTTTTAATTTATCTTCCGACAGATGCTCATGAAACTCGTTCCAGTCTTTTATACGCTCTTTTGGGTCTCGGTCCGGTTCAAGTTCGCGAGTGTGAGTCATAAAACCCGTGGGGTTACCCATCAAAGTACCTCCAAATATCTAAATCAATTTCCACTTACACGTGCAAGATCACTTTTATTTGCTTCAAATGCCGCCATCATGGCTTCATCACCGCTAAGCCCGCTTTCAGTTACACGCTGAATATTCTGTAGCATTCTTTTGTAGTCATTAGGCATTACCTTTACGAAATTGGCAATGCTGTCCGCCCAGTTGTCCAGTAAATTCCTGGCGACCGTGCTGTCCGTATATTCAAGATGTTTTTGAATCATACTGTTTAAAATGTTCTGGTCTTCATCTTCTATGCCTTCGATAGAAACCATCTCTTTGTTGCACTTCGTCTCAAAATCTCCATTCTTGTCATAAACGTAAGCTACTCCGCCTGACATACCCGCGGCAAAATTTCTCCCCGTATCCCCGAGTATTACAACAGTTCCACCTGTCATATATTCACACGCATGGTCACCTACCGCTTCTACAACGGTACTTACCCCGCTGTTTCTCACGCAGAATCTCTCTCCGGCCATACCCCTTATATAAGCTTCCCCTGCCGTTGCCCCGTATAGTGCAACGTTCCCGGTAATAATGTTATCTTCGGGCGTAAAGCTTGAATTCGGGGGAGGATAAACAATTATTTTTCCACCAGAAAGGCCCTTACCTATATAGTCGTTGGAATCCCCTTCCAGGGTCATTGTCATGCTTTTCGGGACAAACGCTCCGAAACTCTGTCCGGCAGAACCTTTAAAATGAAGCTTTACCGTATCTTCTTCAAGACCGTTTAATCCGTACCTTCGTGTGAGTTCACTACCTACGATAGTTCCTACTGTCCTGTTTATATTTTTTATCGGTAGGGCCGCTTCTACTTTGTCGCCATTTTCAATTGCGGGTTTACAGAGATCAAGCAGGACTGTCTCGTCGAGGGAGTCCTGAATACCATGGTCCTGGTCAATCTGCCTGTAAGTACCGTAACTTTCAGGTACATCCGGTTTATTAAACACTTTTGTCAGGTCAAGACCTTTTGCCTTCCAGTGGTTAATAACGGTTTTTGTCTTTAATCTGTCTGCACGCCCGATCATTTCATCAACTGTCCTGAATCCTAGCCTTGCCATTATTCCTCTCAAATCCTCGGCAATAAACCTGAGATAATTGACCACGTGCCCGGGGTCGCCTCCAAATTTCTTTCTGAGTTCGGGGTTCTGTGTTGCAACGCCAACCGGACAAGTATCAAGATGGCAGACTCTCATCATAATACAGCCCAGTACGATTAAAGGCCCTGTTGAAAATCCAAATTCCTCTGCACCAAGTAAAGCAGCTATTGCAACGTCTTTACCGGTCTTCAACTGGCCGTCAGTCTCAAGCACGACCCTGCTCCTTAGGTTATTTAAAAGGAGGGTCTGGTGTGTTTCGGCTATGCCAAGCTCCCATGGGAGTCCGGCATGCTGAACGCTGCTTTGGGGAGAGGCGCCTGTACCGCCTGATGTACCACTGACGAGTATTACATCCGCGTGCCCCTTCGCTACTCCGGCAGCAATTGTTCCTACACCTACTTCTGATACAAGTTTTACATTAATACGTGCATGTTTATTTGCATTTTTAAGGTCATATATAAGTTCTGCAAGGTCTTCAATAGAATATATATCATGATGGGGGGGAGGCGAAATCAGCCCTACCCCTGGTGTGGAAAGCCTTACTTTTGCTATCCAGGGATATACTTTTCTGCCTGGCAGCTGCCCGCCCTCCCCGGGTTTAGCACCCTGGGCAATTTTTATCTGTATTTCATCCGAATTTACAAGGTATTCACTTGTTACCCCGAACCTTCCCGAAGCAACCTGTTTGATAGCACTCCTTCGAAGGTCACCGTTTTCATCAGGGGTAAATCTGTCGGTGTCTTCACCACCTTCACCGGTATTGCTCTTTCCCCCAATCCTGTTCATGGCAATTGCAAGGCCTTCATGTGCTTCCTTGCTGATAGCACCATAGGACATCGCACCGGTTTTAAACCTTTTACAAATTGATTCAACCGGTTCAACTTCATCTAACGGGATTTCTTCCGCATCAAAATTGAAATCGAGCAGTCCCCTTAGTGTAAAGTGTTCTTTATCTTCGTTGTTTGAAAGTTCTGAAAACTCCCTGTACAGATCAAAATTATTTGTTCTTGCCGCATACTGGAGTTTATGAACGGTCTTTGGGTTCCACATATGCCTTTCCCCGCTGGGCCGCCACTGGTAAACTCCTCCTTCATCAAGGGTGTCCTCTTCAACATCTCTTGAAGGGTAAGCCTTATTATGACGTTTAACAGCTTCCTCTGCTATTACGTCAATACCGGCCCCGCCGATCCTTGAAGGGGTCCAGGTAAAATATTTGTCTATAAATTCCTGTCCAAGGCCCAGGGCCTCGAATATCTGGGCGCCGTGATAGCTCTGAACGGTTGAAATGCCCATTTTAGACATGGTTTTAACCACACCTTTTTCTAGGCTCTTCATATAATTTGAAACAGCTTTATTTTTATCAATATCGATCAGCATCTCATCATCAACCATGTTGACTATTGTGTCGTATGCCAGATATGGATTAATAGCACTTACGCCGTAACCTATTAATAGTGCAAAATGATGTACTTCTCTCGGTTCGCCTGACTCAAGTACAAGTCCTATTTTCATCCTGTTTCCGTTCTTTATGAGGTGGTGGTGGAGGCCGGATACCGCAAGGAGCGCAGGTATCGGTGCCTTTTTCTCACTAAATCCGCGGTCAGACAGAATTACAATGTTTACTCCGTTTGAAATAGCATTGTCGACGTTACTGAACAGATTTTCCAGTGCCTCTGCGAGGCCTTCACCCCCGGAATCCGGATTAAAGTGAATAGGAAAAACTTCGGATTTAAAATCAGCGTCATTCAGACTCTTTAATTTTTCAATATCATTATTTGAAAGTACCGGGTTATTCATCTCAATCTTGCGGCAGCTCTCCGGTTTAGGGTCGAGAATATTTCTTACCGGCCCGAGTGTCACTTTAGTACCTGTTATGAGTTCTTCCCTAATCGCATCAATTGCAGGGTTGGTAACCTGGGCAAACAACTGTTTAAAGTAGTTATAAAGCAGCTTAGGATTATCTGACAGGACAGCAATTGGAGTATCAACGCCCATAGCACCGACCGGCTCCACGGCATTTTTTGCCATAGGCCCTATAAGGACCCTGAGGTCTTCAAAAGTGTAGCCAAACAGCCTCTGGTGGGTTAGTATGGTCTTTTGGTCTGGTGCCTGTCTCTCGTCTTTGTTTGCAATTTTAATACTGTTTAAATTAACCAGGTTGTCTTTCAGCCAGTCCCCGTAAGGTCTTTCATCGGACAGCCTGTTTTTTAATTCTTCATCTTCAACAATTCTTCCCTCAACCGTATCAATCAGAAGCATTCTTCCGGGCTGAAGTCGTCCCTTGTATTCAACATTTTCCGGTTCTATTTCCAATACTCCGACTTCTGAAGCCAGAATAAGGAGGTCATCTTTCGTAATGTAATACCTTGAAGGCCTGAGCCCGTTCCTGTCAAGTACGGCCCCCACTTTATCACCGTCCGTGAACGCTATGGAAGCCGGGCCGTCCCAGGGTTCCATTAAACAGCTGTGGTAATTATAAAATGATTTTTTGTTCTCGGGCATGCTTTCATGTTTAGACCATGGCTCGGGAATCATCATCATAACCGCATGCTCTATTGAGTATCCGGACAATGTTAAGAACTCGAGTGCATTATCAAAACCTGCGGAATCACTTCCCCCGGGAGAAATAATTGGAAATATCTTTTCCAGGTCTTCTCCGTACAGGTCCGATTCAAGTACTGCCTGCCTCGAATGCATCCAGTTGATATTCCCCCTGAGAGTGTTTATCTCGCCGTTATGAATTACATAGTGGTAGGGGTGAGCCCTGTCCCAGCTCGGAAATGTATTGGTACTGAATCTGGAATGAGTAAGTGCAAGTGCAGAATCAAAATCTTCATCACCCAGATCGGGGTAATAAAGTTCTACCTGCCATGTAGTAAGCATACCTTTATAGACAATTGTCCTATGGGAAAAACTTGAGATATAAAAAAACTCGCCGCCTTTTACGTCCCCAAACCTTATCTGGTTTTCTGCCCGTTTACGGATAATGTAGAGTTTTCTTTCAAAATCCATGCCCAGCTTAGTGTCTGCACCTCTTTTAACAAATACCTGTACTACGTCAGGTTCAAAAGATTTTGCAGTTTCACCAAGGCTTGAGTTATCTGTCGGTACATCTCTCCAGCCAAGTACTTCCTGGCCTTCTTCATTTACAATTGAGTTAAAAATGTCCCTGGCGATAGCAGCCTCTTTTGCATCCGGGGGGAGGTATATCATTCCCACACCGTAATCATCGTAGTCCGGGAGTTCTATGCCTTCTTCTTTGCAGACCTTCGTGAAAAATTTGTGGGGTTTTTGGAGCAAAATACCCGCACCGTCTCCTGTATTTGCTTCACAACCGCAGGCTCCCCTGTGTTCCAGGTTTTTGAGTATCTCGATTGACTGCTGGACAATTTTATGGGACCTGTTCCCTTTTATATTGACAATAACCCCTATTCCGCATGCATCATGTTCAAAATTCGGGTCATAAAGACCTTGTTTAGGGGGTAATCCTAATCTCTTCATAAAAACACCTTAGTATTTATAAAATTTTGAAGTTAAACGTGGTTAAATGGAAAATATCTTATGGTACAGCAAATTGACCCCAAAATAAACCACCAATAGGCGTATTATACCATATAATAGTGAATTTTGACATCTTTGGGCAAATTATTTGTATCTGCTGGTAATGGGCATTCGCCTGTCTTTGCCGAAAGCTTTTGTAGTAATTTTTATGCCCGGGGGGCTCTGTCTTCTCTTGTATTCGTTCCTATCTACCATTTTAACGATTTTTTGGGTTAATTCTTCATTTTCGCCTGCTTTTATTATCTCTTTCATACCTAAATCATCCTCAATATAAAGTTTAAGTATCCGGTCAAGCACTTCGTAGGGAGGAAGGGAATCCGTATCTTTCTGGTCGGCCCGCAGTTCTGCTGAAGGCTCTTTTGTTATAATAGCCCGCGGAATAACATCTTTTTTCGAAGATTTATTATAGAACTTTGCAAGACTGTAAACCAGTGTTTTCGGTATATCTTTAATTACTGCAAAACCCCCCGCCATATCGCCGTAAAGTGTCGCATAACCGACGCTCATCTCGCTCTTGTTCCCTGTTGTTAATACCAGGTGACCAAATTTATTTGAGAGGGCCAAAAGAATGTTTCCCCTTATTCTTGCCTGCAGATTCTCCTCTGCCTCATTTGGGGCGGTATTCTTAAACAGTCCGCTCAGGTCCTCAAGGTAGGAATTAAATATGTTCTGAATAGGTATGGTAATACTTTTTATTCCAAGGTTGCGTGCAAGCAGTTTGGAGTCCTTCACGCTTCCTTTGGAACTGAATTGAGAAGGCATCAGTAACCCGACAACGTTTTGGCTACCAAGTGCCTCAGCAGCAATTGCGGCAACCAGGGCCGAGTCTATCCCGCCGCTAAGCCCTATTACAACTTTCTTAAACCCGTTTTTCCTTACGTAGTCCCTTGTACCGGTAATTAGTGCCTTTAGTGTTTCATTTTCTTCATTGTAAAATCTTGATTTAACGCTTTTTATTTTTTTCCTGCTCATTATTTTTATTGGTTTAAGCTTGATGGTCTTTACGTCACGGCTTACTGACTTTTTCTTTCCGGACAAAATGAGTTCATCAATATCAAGGTCCGCGAAAAGCAGCTTTTCCTCAAAACTCTTGGCACGGGATATGATCTCCCCTTTGCTGCTGATTACAGAACTACTGCCGTCAAACACAAGTTCGTCCTGTCCTCCGACCATATTACAAAATCCTACAGCACAGGAGTACTGTTTTGCTCTTTCAATTAACATGTTTTCTCTTAATACGGGCTTTCCTATGTGATAAGGTGAAGATGAGAGGTTAAGAATAAGGCCGGCTTTGCCCTTATTAACCTGTTTTTTAACGGGGTTTCCGGTATACCAGATATCTTCGCAGACATTTACACCAAAGATCAATGGGCCGGATTTAAAAACGGATATTTCATTTCCCGGCCGAAAATACCTTTCTTCATCAAACACTCCATAATTAGGCAGGCGGGTCTTCCTGACAATACCTTTTATTTCATTGTCCTGAATTACAGCTGCGGCATTATATGTATATTTATCAAAATCGACAAACCCAACTATTACTATAAGAGAGCCTGATACTTTTTTTATTAATTTCAGGGAATTAATATTGTCCTTGATAAAACTCTTTTTAAGTAGAAGGTCTTCCGGGGGGTATCCCGTGATTGCCATCTCGGGAAAGCAGATTATATCGACTCCGCTGGATTTAGCCATCTCTATCCGGTCAATAATTACTTCAGTATTTCCCGCAATATCACCAACGCAGCTGTTTATTTGTGCAAGTGCAAGTCTTATATCCATAATTGACGATTATTATACACCTTAAAGGTCAGTTTTTTTATTAACTGAAAATTAATAAAATATGTACTATGTTTGCAAGAAAGTGAAAGAAGATGCTTGACCAAAGGGTTTTGGTCTTTATATAGAGGTATCCCATTACCAGTGAGGGGAAAAATGTCAGCCCGTTTTGAACGCAGACACCAAGGCTGCCTGTCGTAGCACATACAATTAGTAAGTGGGCAATTGCAAATAAAATACTTACTAATATCACCGCACGGTAATCATTGCCGAACTCCCTTTGCAGATAACCCCTGAAAAACAACTCTTCCGGTATTGCAACCAAAAACAGCTGAATAATAAAAAAAGATGCTCCTGTTTCCCTTATTCCGGGCTGTTTCCCTGTAATAAAACCATATGCCAGCATAACAATTACATAAAGTGCCAAAACTCCAAGTGAAATTAAAACACCTTTTATAAAACCGATTTTATTAAATTCAAAATAGTTAAAATCGGTATTTACAAGAAACGGTATGAGCAGCATCAGGGCCGCACTTATGGAAAACACCGTGCCCGGATCGAGAAAATGTTTTAAAATGAATACGGCAAGTATTAATAAAACATACGAGAGGACAGGGGTCCTGTACTCTCTATCGAAAACGAATAAGCCCATAAAATATTATATCAGAAAACAGTTAGAAATAATTAAGGGGTGTTTACTTGGAAAGCTTGGTAGTGCTGATATCACAGCCTTCCTGAACTATTGTTATATATGAACTGCCGTCTACAGCCATTTTTTCTGCTTTACACTGCGTTCCGTCGTTCCATGTTACAACAATGTCTGCTTCCACATCTTTTTTTAAGCCAAAATGCAGGGGCAGCATATTTTGCTCGCAGCAGCCTTTACCGCCTGAAACAGCTTTGAACTGGTTTCCAAGTTTACTGGTAACCTGCACCCTTGATCCTATTGCCGAACGGTTTGTAGTGGTACCGTTGCCAACAAGGTTTACAACTATATTATTATTACCGTTTCCTTCGTTTTCAAAAAGGCCCCCCCCAAGGTGCCCGTTTGCAAGCAGATCAATATAACCGTCCATATTGTAGTCTCCCCAGGAAGCTGAAAACACGTCTTTCGGGTTAACAATGCCCGTTTCCTCAGCTACATTCTGAAACTGTCCATTTCCTAAATTTACGAACAGTTTTGTAGGGTTAATATGGTTTGACGCATAGATATCTTCTTTTCCGTCACTGTTGAAATCCACAAATGCACAGGTACGCCCGTCACCTACATCCTGCGTTGAAGAAGTTTCCGTAATATCGGTAAATGTTCCGTCCCCGTTGTTTTTATACAGAGCATTCCTGTCAGATCCTATATTTGCAACATAAAGGTCCATAAACCCGTCACCGTCGATATCTCCTGCACATGTACCTACAGAGTCCCATTCGGGATCACCGCCTAGCCCTGCACTTTGAGTAATATTCTCAAACTGCCCGTTGTTGTTTTTGTACATCATATTTAATCCGTTGCTGTTGCCATAAAAGAGGTCTGAGTCGCCGTCATTGTCATAATCAAATGCAACTGCCGCATGAGCGTTAAAACTGTCAGTTAATCCGACACTGTCTGAGACAAGTGAAAAAGTACCGTCACCATTATTACTATAAAGATGCTGTGGTACTATTTTACCGCCTACATTAACCTGCAGGATGTCCACAAAACCGTCATTATTGTAATCAAACCACAATGTCTGGAATGCTGAGCCGCCTGTAGCGGTAAGTCCGGCAGCTTCAGAAACATCCGTAAACTGGAGGTCTCCCTCATTTTTATACAGTACCGGCGGAGATGATACCTGTATCGTTCCAATAGCCACATCGAGTAATCCGTCATTGTTGTAATCGGCAAAAGTCGCAGACCTGTTCCTCGTATCAGTCAAGCCTGAATTAGCTGTAATATTTAAATAAGTATTGTCCTTGTTGTTTAAGTAAAGAAAAGTGTTCTGGGGCCTTGATCTAGCGTTACCGGCTATAAAATCAAGGTAGTTATCATTATTAATATCACCAAATGTTGCAATCTGACCGAGACTGCTTATTTCTGAAAAGTTTATATTATTTTCAGCAGAAACATTTTTAAATGCCGGCAGGTTGGACATGTCAGTTTTTCCACCATTTCCGCTGCAGCCGTAAAACAAACCCAATGTGATTAATAATAAAGGTAATACAGATAATTTAGATAAATCAGATAGTCTTAATTTCAATTTAAGCCCCCTGTTAGCTTTTGTTTTTTAGAAAAAGGTCGGCGGCTCTAAGGCTAAGGGCCTCTATGGTAAGTGATGGTGCTTCACCACCGCCTGACGAAGGAAATACGCTGGCATCAGTAATGAAAAGGTTATTAACTTCATGTGACCTGAGTTCAGAATTTACTACTGAAGTCTCAGGGTCATTACCCATAATACATGTACCGAAGACGTGCGTCGCAGCGAAAAGATCATATGTTGAGAAGACCTCAACAAACTGATCTGTTCCCGATTCTTTTAAAATTTCTTTACATTTTTTTGCCATTTTATCGAGCGTATCAAGCTCGGTCTTAGTTAAAAACGACTGTATTACCGGGACCGGTATCCCGTGTTTATCTTTTACTTTATCGCTTATAGTTACAAAACTGTCTTTATTGGGGAGAAACTCACCAATACCGCCCATTGCAATTGCATGACCAAACCACTTATCAACATTTTCGGTAAAACTCTTACCCCAGCCATCAAAGTAGTGTGTTGCGTAGGAAACTGGGCCCATTGCGCTTCCGGCAGTCGGGAAAAGCCTGAATCCACCTGAGTAGATACCATTGTTAATATTGGACTCATTCCAGTCCCATATAATGCTGTCCATGGGAATTCCCCTGTAAGAATCGAGTCTTTCGGGGTGGAGCGCAACAACTTCATAGAAAAGTGTTTCCATAAAGTTTTTACCCACCTGCCCGCTTGCATTAATTTCCGAATTAAGCAGGAGCCTGGGTGTCTGTACAGCGCCGCCTGCCACTGCAATATTTTTAGCAGCTACAAAGTTTTCATTACCTTCTTTATCAAAATAGTGTACTCCCTTGGCAACCTTCTTACCAAGCACATTCTGGACCTCGATCCTGCTTACAAATGCATTCTGCCTTATCTCGCAGTTACCAGTCTTTTCCGCAAGGGGTACGAACGTAACATCAACGGAACCTTTATCTTTTCTTGGACAGCCCCACACGCAGCCGCTGCAGTAATTACAGGGCGCTGTATTTCTGTATGTCTGGGAAAGTATTGCCACAGAGTTGGGTACAAGGTTATAACCAAGTTTTTTACATGCCTTATCCATTACCTGGCTCGAATAACCAAGTTTATGCGGGGGCAGCGGGTAATTAACCGTCCCTTCTCTGCCGGGAATACTTTTCGGGCCTGCTACGCCAATAACCTTTTCAGCTTCAGTGTAATAGGGTTCCAGGTCCTTATATTCAATCGGCCAGTCATAGCCTTTACCAAAATTTGATTTTGTTTTAAATGAGGACGGGTGTATTCTGTGTGATTCACCCTGGTAATGAAGTGTTGTACCTCCAACACCAATAACATGCTGATAATCAATGTATCTTCTCTTATCAGAATTGTTAAAATTACCGTTGGCTTTGTTCCAGGACCTTAAATGTACATATTTCTGGTCGAGTGTCTGTGATTCACCAAATTCATAACCAAGCTTGGTCCTCACGGGAAACCTTTCAAGCTCCCAGTCGTCCTTATCCAGGCTATAGTCCTTTGACGGGTCATAACGTGTCCCGGCTTCAAGAACAAGTACTTTAAGCCCTTTATTTGCAAGTCTCCATGCAAAGGGAGAGCCTCCCGGACCTGAACCAATTACAATAAAATCATAAATCTTTTCTTTTGCCATTTTAAGTTAAGCTAATATAATGAAACTGTTGAATTATGTCAATTTATAAGTAAAGTTTTTATTCCTGATATAAATCAAAATTTTTTGGAGGTTTTTATTAATGTTAAGACTATTATCTTTACTGATAATATTTACAGTAACTATATCGTGCACGCAGCCTGCAGATAAAGAAAAGGATACTGAAAAAGCTGCGGATTCAAAGGAAATTTCCGAGAAAAATCCCGGTTTGGATAAAACTGTTGTGGCTAAAGTCAACGGTGAGCCAATTTATAAATACGCCCTCGACGAAAACCTCGATAATCCTTTAAAAGAGGCCATTATACGTGAAGTTTTAATTCAAAAAGCCGTAAAGGAAGGACTGGTAAAGAAAAAGGATTATAAAAATATTGACTTTAATGATCCCAAAGAAAGCAGAGAAGCCGCCCAATACATCTATTCCACAGACCAGCTTATGCGCAGAAAAATCCTGGGCAATGTCAATGTAAACCGAAAAATATCTGATGCTGAACTGAATAAATACTACAATGACAATATTAAGAATTACACTTATGTCAAAACATTTTTATATGCTGTAGATTCTGATGAAGAGACTGCCGGCAAAGTAAGAGGAATGCTGATAGGGGGTTCAACTGTTGATGATATCAGGAGTGAATATAGTGATCAAAATTTAAAAATTTCAGTAGAAGAAAAGAAACTTACCAATGACCCTGTAATATTAGACAGTTTTGATGTTTTAGAAGTAGGGGCAATCAGCAAACCAGTAAGGTATACAGGCAAATACAACTTGTATAAAATTACTGAAATTAAAAAAACCTCTACAGATAAGATAAAATCCGCGTTGAAGCAAAATATAAAATCTACAAAAAAGAAAGAAGCTATACATAATTATGTTGATAACCTGATTAAGACAAAAGAATTCGATGTAAAAGTGTTGGAAGGAGACCAGAAAGGATGAGCAATACTTCAAGAAGAAGTTTTTTAAAAACTCTAACGCTGGGCGTTGCAGGGACTACCATTGCAGGATCTCTTCCCCTGTCACTCTTGGCCCAGACAAGTGAAAAATATAAAGACGGTATAGAGTTCCAGAAGGGATTTAAGCTTTTTGACGAACATACCCAGAAAAATGTTACTGCACTTGCAGAAACCATAGTCCCCGGATCAGGAAAGATCGACATTACCACAATATTTCTTAACTATATGTCCAAGAATGAAGGTGAAGCAGCATTTTATGATGCAGGTATCTGGAATATGGACGCAATTGCAACCAACAAGTTTTTTAAACCTTTCTACGAACTTACAACAGACGAAGAGAGAAAGCAGGTAATTGACCATATAAGGACCAGGAACAGGCTGTTTTATACAAAGTTCAGGACCCTTATTGTGAAGTTTTACTACTCACACCCGACTGTATGGAAGAAACTGGCCTACAGCGGACCGCCGCAGCCAAGAGGGTTTATGGATTATACCAAACCACCTAAGGCATAAGTCTAAAAAAAGATTACTTTAAATAGAAAAAGCCGGTTTTAATAACCGGCTTTTTATTTTTACTGAATTTATTACTAAAATTAGATTTCCATACCAAAGGTGCTTGGATAAAATAATGAATCCATACTGCCTCTTCCATTCCCATTATTAAGCCCTATATAAACAACAAATATATTATCTGTATCCGATCCCCTTCCGATAATACTTAATCTTACAAACCCTTCTGAAATAACATTATTTGGGCAAAGAAGAGGTGCACTTTTTGAACTTGGCAATGCTTCATTAATACTGTATTCAAAGCTTGCCACGCTCGCATCACCTGAATCTTCAAGTAATGAAGGAAGAAGCGGGTTATCCTGGTCTGTACAGGCAAATATTACGTTCCTGCAGGAAAAAGGTACTTCGTTAAGATCAAAGATATCTACATCCACTGATGTCCAGATATTTGTTATATCCGCAGCAAAAACCTCGGCTGGAGGAGCTTGTTCGCCGACATTATCAAGTGATATACCAACTACATCTGATAGAATTACACCGCCGTTTGTATTATAATTAAATGTCGTATCAAGATTGCCGGTTCCTTCATCGCGTTCACCAATACCATTAAGGTTTGTCCTGTATTCATAGCCGTTATTGTCCTCAATTCTTAGATTACCGATTAAGGTTAAATCTCCAAAGCCATCAGGATCCACATAAGTAGCAACTACAATACCGTACGCATCAGAGGGTAGTACCACCCCTGATGGGTTGCCGTCATTAGTTACAATATCTCTCAGGTTATAGATATGTGTGTCATTTGGTGTGTAATTATCAAAAAAGTTGTTTTCATTACACAGATTACCTACATTAAAAATCTGTATATGTACTGTCCTGGTATCAACGAGTGTATTTGTTATCTGTATATAACTTTCCCTGTCCCTTAAATCAAAATAACCTACAAGCTGATAATCACCTGTATCAGTTTCAGGAATAGAGACCCCTCCACTTACACCTGCATACACATTTACAGACATTAATGCAGTAAAAGCAAATATTAACGTTAATAGTCTTATCAATTTATTTCATCCTCCTCAGATGATTTTTAATTTAAAGTTCACTTTAACCCATTAATTATTAATTTTAAAGGAATTTTGCGTTTAATAAAGGTTCTGGTTCTCAGTGTTTGGGGACCAGTACCTAAAAATAATTTTAAACAGTCACCAGTGGCATTTGTAGTTTAGTGGCATAGTTAGAAATATAAATTAGAACTCATACTTTTAGCCTTATTTGTTTATTACCGTAGTTATAAAAAAAGGGGCCGGGTAGTTTGGTCTACCTGGCCCCTTTGTACTTCTTTTATTACTGACTACTTAGTTCGTTCTTTCGTCAGTTCTT
>CAJHZB010000011.1_pt1 | contig 74015 bp, 87 predicted proteins | sample 9198931 | NCBI WGS metagenome assembly CAJHZB01 (sample SAMEA7708346, study PRJEB35096) | sediment metagenome | biome: marine neritic benthic zone biome [ENVO:01000025]; feature: sediment [ENVO:00002007]; material: shallow marine sediment [ENVO:03000034] sea grass bed [ENVO_01000059] ... | reverse complement strand
TTAAGCTATCAAACACCCTCAAATATTACACCTGAATTTTATATGACTATTGAAAAAATAGATAATAATGGCCTTTATTATTTCAACCTTGAAGTTAACAACGCTTCAGCACCTGAGCTTCCTATATTATGCAATGTAGACCCCTCATCAACTGAAATAACTACAAGCTTCATAATCGATGATAGTATTAGTATTCCATTGAAAGTAGAAGCAATAGAAAATTGGAATTGTAATTTATCAGAAAATAATGAGCTTACTTTAGGCAGTTCTTCGGAAAATATTGGAAATGGCTGTAGTATTATTCGACCTGATAATAAACCTGAATTTCCAATAATTAATTTATTATTTCTTCTACCTCTGCTTTTTAGTTTAATACGCTTGCATATAAATAGAAATTAATTTTTAAATAATAATTTAGTCCCTGTTATCTAAAATCACCCCTTGATTAAACCATACTTTGTTGAATAGTAGAATCCGGGAGAATTAACCGAAATAAATATTTATGTGAAGTTTAGTAGCGATACCTTTATAGAGCAATTGATCTATATAACATTAGGATATGCTGCTCTCCGCTGATTTTTGTAAGTTGCTGTGATTGTTGGGATTTAGAGATTGGGAAATAAAAAAGGAGCAATGACCTGAATCAATGCTCCTTTTGCTTTAATATTGAGAAGTATTTATTAAGGTTCTTCAATAGGCGCACCATTTTGGACCCAGAAAGCGTCCATACTGCCCCTTCCATTACCGTTGTTTAAACCTATATATGTAACAGCCTCATCCTGAGTTGAAATTCCACCATTCATGGGTTCTCCTTTGCCGATATGCTCCAACCGGACAAATCCTTCTGAAATATTGTTTCCCGGGCATAGTAATTCCCCACCCTTACTATGGGGAATGGCATCATTTATTCCATATTCTATATCTGCTACACTCGCAGCACATCTTCCGCCTGAACAATCCTCAGTATCAGAATTTGCAACTTCCTCAAGTAAAGCTTCGTATAGAGAGCTTTCCTGATTTATACACGAATATATTACTTTCCGGCAGGAAAAAGGATTTTCAACCAGATCGTAAATATTAACATCAACTGAAACCCATATATTAAGGACGTCTGCCAAAAGTGCTTCCTGTTTTTCAAAATCACTATCTTCAATGGCTATAAGTATAATATCAGAAAGTGTTACCCCGCCCTCGGTATTAAAATTAAATGTTGCAAATTCTTCAAGATCACCTGTACCCTCATCCATATCAGTTCCCTGAATGTTGGCCCTGTATTCATATCCATTGTTGTCCAAAATCCTCATATTGCCGATTATGCTTTCGGTAAACTCGCCAAATGCTACGAATATACCGTATGCACCTTCGGGCAGAACGACGCCTGATGGAGCACCATCGTTTGTCTGTAAATCCCTGATATTATAAGTATGTGTATCGTTTGGTGTATAAAGATCAAAAAAATTGTTTTCATTGCAGTTGTTACTTACATCGAACAGCTGTATGTGAATATTGTGATTGCCAGAATCAACATTTGTAATCTGTATGAATGTCTCCCTGTCGCGCAGATCAAAAAATGCAAACATTTTCCTGTTTGCTGTATCCGTTTCAACTGTATCGAAAGATGACCCTGCAAAAACATTCTTTACTGGTATAAAATATAAAGCAAAAGCAAAAAATAATAAAAATAAAGATGTTTTAATTTTCATCGATTTCCTCCATCGAATTTGTTCTAAACTTTTTATATTATACTATTTTTTAATAATTTTTAGCAACTAAAAAAATTGTTATATCATTCTACTAAACTTATTTTTTAATCTGTGATAGTATTAAATTATATAAAAAGGGTTAGGTGGTCTGATTTAAGATTCTAAATTCATTAAATCCTCCAAAATCATCTAGCCCTTTTCTTTAAAATAAACTTAAAATAACTCCTTGATTAAACCATATATATCATAAGCATGTGCTGCTCTCCGCTGATTTTTGCAAGTTGCTGTGATTATTGGATTGTTTAATTGAAGTTTGTGGCATGTAGATAAGTGGGATAGTTATTCTAAAAATATTTTTTAATTTAATTCAGAAGCAATAGTTATAAATTACCGTAGATAGAAAAAAAGGAGCAATGACCTGAATCACTGCTCCCAATTCTTAAGGATGATTACAATGAATTATTAATTATTTAGTCTTCTGGGTTAAAATCACTTGGAGGTTCAGACCACCATGCATCCATACTTCCCCTGCCGTTTCCATTATTTAAACCGACAAAGAAAGCTGAAAGATCACCATTACTGGTCAATTGTTCTAGAGTTACAATTCCTTCATTTATAACATTCCCGGGACAAAGGAGTTCTCCGCCTTTACTATGTGGTATTGCTTCGTTTATCCCGTACACAAAACTTGCAACATTAGCTGCACCGCTTCCATCATTTGAAACATCTTCCAATAATGCTTCTAATAAAGGATTATCCTGATCAACACATGAAAAAATTACATTTCTGCAGGAAAAAGGGACTTCATTAACGTCATATATATTTATATCCATTAAATTCCAGGAATCTAAAATATTTACTTCAATGGATGGTTCATTACTATTAAAATTGTTATCGTCATCAGTTTGAATAGCAATTACATCGGATAATATTACACCTTCTTCAGAATTAAAGTTGAAGTACCAAAAATCATTATTAGGCTGAAAACTAGGTATTTGTTGCTGGCCATTTGAATTAGTTCTGTATTCATAACCAAGATTGTCGACAACTCTGAAATTACCGATCAATATTCTGGCATCTTCATCGATAATAAGTGTAGGAGTATCTACAGCGGATATTACAACGAATCCATAAGCACCGTCAGGGAGAACAACGCCTGAAGGAGATCCGTTGTTTGTTTGAATGTCCCTCATGTTATATATGTGGGTGTCGTTAGGAGTCAACGTATCAAAAAAATCATTTTCATTACAGTTGTTGGCAACGTTAAATATCTGTACATGTACAGTAATGTTACCACTCACATCAAACATACCGTCCTCAACGTTGTCATCATCGTCATCATCACCTGGATCAACAATAAAAGCTGGGTTTGCTGTATTTGTAACTTGTACAAAGGATTCCCTATCCCTTAAATCAAAAAAGGAATACATACTATAATTTGCGGAATCTGTTTCCGGGATGTTTCTATCGCTTGCAAAACTTGAGTCAGTTCCAATAAAACAAATAGATAAAAATAAAGAAAATATTGTTAATGTAATTTTTGAAAACATTATGGGACCTCCATCCAAGTAATAAATCTAATTATATAACATTATGAATGATATTTAAATGGATTAATTTGAATTTATTTTACTCTTTTTTATTTATTTTACTAATGCAATTATTAATAAAATTGCCCCAATAAGTGATGCAATTGTTCGGAAATGGTTCCAGAATGTCCACTTGGTAAGGTAAATATTATTCCAGTAATTTGATGCTTCTTCATCTTTAGATACCATGCTTTCAAGTTTATTATTCATTGGAACGTTAAAAATAATGGTTACCAGAAAAGTTCCCACAAAATAAAAAAGAGAACCAGTCAGAAGATAATACGTATCAGGCTGATCCCAATTCCAATATGTGCTGACTGCTAGAATTAGACATATCGCTGCTGTACCCATAAAAGTACCAAGGAACCATGGGTTAAGTACTGTAATATTTATATTCTGCATTGCTTCAATTCCCTGGGAGGGAATTAGTCTTGCCAGTGCCTGCATCACAAAAGTGGAGAACGCAAAAAAGATTCCTGCAACTAGTGCGCACCCAAGGATAGAAAAAAATGTAAGTATATATAAAAAATCCATTATATTTCCTATGTAAATAATTAACTTTAATCAATAGTGTTGAACCACTTTTCCGGATTCTTCCTCAAAATACCACCAAAATATGCATCGTCCACACTCTTTAATTCATATGAATTCCAAGTTTCAGGAGTAAGGCAGATGACTTCTTCTCCGGCCACTTCAAATACAGGCCCTACATGTGGATCGCTGATCCCTTCTTTGGTTATATATCTCTGAATAATTTTTTTATTAATCTCTTTGGACTCATCTCCTGTAATTATCTCTACTGTACCCGAAGAACTAATTGATTGTTCCTCTCCCTGCTTACGCCTACTGTCCACAACTACAGTAGCATTAGGCCGAGCTTTACAATTCCTTGCCTTTCGAGCTGAAGAACCAGTAACAAAGTAAAATAGGCCATTTTCAAAGAGATACCATACTGTAGTTAAATGTATAGAACCGTCCTCATTGAATGTTCCTAATGTTGCATAATGAGTTCCTTTAAGAAATTCAATCATTGAATTATTTAGTTTGGACATGCTCATACTCCTTTTGGATTCATTAGAGGAAATAGCCTCTAATTTATTAACATAGAATATATTATAAATATATCTAATCTTTGTTAAGACATAAGAAAGGTTGATCGATTGTAAAATTTATCTAAAATCACCCCTTGATTAAACCATATAGTGTGGAAAAGTGGAATGCGGGAGAAGAAACCGAAATAGAAATTTACGTGGAGTTTTATAGCGTTATGTTTCTCGTTCCATTGATCTCTGCTGATTTTTGTAAGTTGCTGGGATTTTTAAAGTAAACAGTTTACTTTAATATAATGAAATTATAGTGTTATTAACAAATCTGGTATTTTAACAGATATAAAGAATATAATGGGATAAAGTAATTAATTTAAGGAGCTAAATTATGAAATTAGGAATTGCACTGCCGCAACTCGGGAGTTGGGCGACACCAGAAAACATTATTACCGTATCTAAAAAAGCAGAAGAACTTGATTACAACTCTGCCTGGGTACAGGAAAGACTGCTCTTTCCCTTAAATTCCAAAAGGCCTTATCCCGCAACACCAGATGGTGTATTGCCAGAGCAATACAAATATGTTTTAGATCCATTAATTTCTCTTACTTATGCAGCAGCATATACAAAAAGTATTCGCTTAGGTACCGGAATTATTAATCTGCTTTATCATACACCTGCTGTTCTGGCTAAACAACTTGCAACTCTTGATATAGTTTCCGGCGGAAGGCTTGATTTTGGAGTAGGACTTGGATGGTCTGAAGATGAGTATGATGCTGCAAATGTTGAATTTAAAAACCGTGGTGACAAGGTTAATGAATTTTTAGACTGTTTAATTAATCTTTGGACGCAAGCTGAATCTGAATTTAACGGTACTTATTATAAGACACCAAGATCGATTGTTAATCCTAAACCCTTACAGAATCCTTACCCTGTCATTACGGTAGGCGGCTTCAGTCCGCAGACTTTTGTAAGAGCAGTTACTCGTGCCAGCGGTTATAACGGCTTTACATTACCATATGAAGATATGGCAGGTGTGATTAATAATCTAAGAAAGGAAGCTGTTTCACATGGACGTGATTTTGAGGAAATTCAGATAGTATGCAGATCAATGCCGGTAATTATGGGTGAATCTAAGGGAAGCGGTAGAGCGCCTTTAAATGGTACGCCGGCTGAAATTAAAGAAGATATCCAACGATATGATGAGCTTGGAGTCAGCGAAATAATTTTGGAATTTAATTTCAACCCGGAAATGAATGCAGAAAGCATGATTGAATATATGGAAATACTTGCACCCTAGTTATCTTCCGGAGTACGGGGGAGAAAACCGAAATAAATATTTACGTGGAGTTTTGCAGCAGTATGTCTCTCGTGCAATTAATCTAAACAGATATTTATATCAGGGTTTGAAGCATTAAATATTTTATACTATAGATCTGTGCTGCTATCCGCTGATTTTTGTAATTTACTGGAATACTAGATTGTTTTAATTGTTATTATTGTTAGAAGAGTTGAAAAGGTACAGAAAACCTATATAAATAATAGTTATTCCAATAAAAATTAATCCGCCCCAAAAAGAAACTGGCAGGAAGTATGAGCTATTTTCGCCGTCAGTTGCAATAAGATATACCCATTCATCTATTGCCAGACTTAATCCAATACCAAATATAATTATAGTGAGATGTGAAATAAGACCATCGAGTGAACAAATTATTAAGGGAATTCCTGCAAATATTATTAATACAAGTCCGGTATATAAATGGTGGATATTGTAGCCCAATACATCAAAATCTGCATTTGGGTAAAAATAAAGAGTTGTACGAATAATAACAAAAGTTAAAAACAAGGAAGAAACTAATAATATTGATCGTGTTTTATTTGTAGGACTCATAATTCAATTAAATAATCAAAAATTAGTTAATAATTGTCATAGTTACGATCAATACAAAAGGAGATGATGATGCAAAAATTTAAATATTTACTTCCATTAATTTTATTTATTACCCTTTCCGTCAACTCCTGCGACTCGGACAGAAATTCGGGATGTGAAGCCAATGCTGGGTGAAGAACCTGCTCCAGTCCCTGGAGGCCCGCTTGGGGGATCAGAATTTGATCCTGATACAGCAATAGAACTTATGTTCCTGAGAATTGAGGCATACCAGATTCTTGATGATTCTGAAGACTGCACAACTTTTACACTACCTGAACCATTTAACCTTGTCATTCAGATACTTACACCTGATTGAGGGCCTCTATCTTTCTGAAATTTCATCCGGCCAGTAAGAATTTTTATGCCTGCCATTAAAAATTGAAGGTTCCGACGGGGCACCTGCCAGGGCCATATTCAGAAAAATTATATAAAATTAAAAAACTTAAAGACTAACCACCCAAACTGTCTGATCTTAGGACACTTTACCTATGCAAAATTAACAAAACATATTAATGGTGTAGAATTAAAAATTATTATTTATAAATAATTAAAGCTAGATATATCAACTATCTATATATAACACAAATAAGTCATCTAATTGGTACGAATATTGCCAAACTTACAAATATATTAGTTCACTATTAAATATGATTAGTTACGAAATAATAATTCAGGCCATAGGCGGAATAGGGCTTTTTTTGCTGGGCATGATAGTTATGACCCAAGGCCTCCGTAATCTTGCCGGGCGTACTATGCGCTCTGCTCTCATGAGATTTACCAGGAATCCTATTACAGGAGCAGCTACCGGTGCAGCAAGTACTGCAATACTTCAGTCATCCAGTGCAACTACAGTTGCTGCAGTAGGTTTTGTAGGTGCTGAATTAATATCATTCCCCGAAGCGCTTGGAATTATTTTTGGTGCAAATATAGGAACAACTTTTAAAGGTTGGCTAATTGCCATATTGGGCTTTAAGTTCAATCTTTTAAATCTCTTCATGCCCCTCGTTTTTGCAGGTGCAGTTATACGGCTTTTCTCAAAAGGACGTCTTGCAGTTATAGGATACACATTATCCGGATTCGGAATAATTTTTATTGGAATTTACATTCTTCAGCAGTCAATGTCCGAAATGCACAATCTGATCTCTTTTTCAAGCCTTCCTGCAGATAGTATAGGGGGGAGGCTATTAATAATCGGAATAGGTCTTCTTTTCTCCGCAATTACCCAGTCTTCAAGTGCAGGTGTAGTAACTTCACTAACTGCACTCTACTCAGGCCTGATAAATTTTAACCAGGCGGCATGCCTTGTCATTGGTATGGATATAGGGACAACGGTAACAGCTGCAATGGCAACACTTGGTGGCTCTGTAGGGGCAAAAAGGACTGGTTTTTCTCATGTTATTTATAATTTTTTTACTGCCACAATGGCGCTATTGATATTAAATCCCTATACGTGGGCTGTCGAATACTATATGCCCGGGCAGCTTATAAAAAACGCGGAAATATTGCTCGTGGCATTTCACACATTTTTCAATACACTCGGCGTAATTATTGTTCTTCCATTTACATCACAATTTGCACGATTAATGGAAAAAATAGTTCCTGAGCAAACATCCAGTTATACATCAAAGCTTGACCGTGCAATATTAGACGATCCTAATTTAGCAATAAATGCAGTAATATCTTCCATAAAAATAGTCTCCATAGACCTTTTCAGTCATATTTTATCTATACTTGGCAATCCCCAGATAAGTAAAGCGATAGACATTACTAAACTGGGATTAGCAATTAACGAAATAGAACATTATGTGGATAAAATCGAATTAAGCCAGGTAGATAAGGGTAATGTGGAAAGTATTCTGAATATAGTTCATACACTTGACCACTTAAACAGACTTCACGAAAGGTGTGAGACAGAAGAAAACCGTGCAGTAATTGCAAGGGAATCCTCCGAACTTAAGGAAGAACGCGATCTTCTTGTAAATGAATTAATTTATATTGTGAATGAAATTAATAGTAACAGGTGGAATATTGCTTCAAAAAATGCCGATGAAGTTGCGGAAGAAATACATAGCCGTGTTCACCCACTTAGAAATAAAGTAATGGGACAGGTTGTTGAAGGCAGTTATGATTCAATTAGTGTTAAAGAAAACCTTGAGGCAATTAGATGGATCAGGCGTGTGAGCAAACATATATCACGAATAAATTCACATACCTATCTTGCTTTGATGGCAATAGGAAAAAAAGACACATTTGAAACACCAAAAATAGAGATATGAACAAAATTGAAATAAGGCCCAGATTTAATATAGAGAGCACACTAAATCTAAATGAAATTGTAGGGAGGATTACACAGGAAGTTGAAAAGTGTAATGGAAAGTGCAAGATAAATTTGGTTAAAAATCACATAATTTTTAAAATACCGGAAGAAATGCAACATTTCTGGTCACCTGAGCTTTCAATAGAGATTGAAGAATCAAATGATAGATCTTTATTGAGATGTATACTGGGTCCAAAACCATCTATATGGACAATGTATGTTGCCTTTTATGCTGTTTCAATATTTATCGGGCTTGTTGGCCTTGTATTAGGTTTAGCGCAGTGGGCAATTGGCATGGATCCCGTAGGATTATGGCTGTTACCATTGAGTCTTATATTAACACTTTTTGCATATATCATAGCATTTACAGGCCAGAAACTTTCATACAATGAAATGGTGTTTCTCCGAACTAAATTAGACCATGCTTTAAATAAGAAAAAAGAATAAATTTTATTGTCATTTAACAAAATATGATTATCTTCAAGTACATGGAGGTATAAAATGACAGAAGAAAAAAAACATAAATGCACAGTATGTGGAAAGCCCAGCCCTATGACTATTTGTGAAAATTGTGAAGCACATATTCAGGCCGAGGCTGTAGGTGAAAAGAAAAAGTCTGAAAAGGGCATAAAAGTCGGCGGCGATGTACTTGCTGATAGAGCGGCCGGACACAAAACGGGAAGCAAGTAGAATAGTATTATTTAAAAATAAGAGGTCCCGGAACTTTATTAGCCACCGGCTGCTGTGACATAAGGTAAGAATATATGCTTGTAAGCTGTTCGTTTGATAACCTAGCATAATCAAGCCACGGCATAGGTTTATTTAGTTTTTTCTTCCAGCCGGGGTGTATACCGGTTCTTATTGTGTTTATAAAATCTTCCTTACTCCAAGTTCCAATCCCTGTTTCTTTATCGGGTGTAATATTTGCTGAAAAAACTATTTTATCACCGGCAATCCATACAGTTGAGTCCAGCTCGGAAATAAACTCCATCCATTGCTGTGATCCAACCGGGACACCGGGTAATTCAGGAATAGTTTTATCAGCCGGATGGCCAAACAATATTTTTCCATAGTTTGCCTCGCCGTCCGTAATTTCCGGAGTGTGGCAATAATTACACCTGCCTTCCATTACCAGTATTTCGCCCTGTTTTATCTGTTCGGGGCTGAAATTAGAAGGGTTATTTTTTTTAATATCACATGAAACAGAAATCATAGTGACTACTGCTATTATGGTTAATTTTGATACAAAATAAGAAAAGTTTTTCATATTTTTAAATTATATCATTTCTCTCCTTTAATGTATTAAAAAAATTCCTTGAGCTGCAGAATAAGAAAACATGTGCAGAGTATAAATCCTGTACAAGGTATTAAAATGGGTACTTTAAAATGCTGACTATTTTTTGTATTTCCATTTTTGCTTTCACTTATTTTGATAAAAACCAGTGAAAGATTTACACATGAAAAGACAACAAGAATTATGGAGCTGGTAATTTTTGCAAGTGAGACCAGCGGCAGAAGAAGGGCGAATAAAACAATAACTAAATATACAAAAGCAGTAGTAACAACTGGCGTCCGGGTCTTGGGATATATATAAGAAAATATGGCCGGTGCCATATTGGCCCTGGACATCCCGTAAAGAACCCTTGACCCCATAATTATCTGAATAAGCATTCCATTCAGTACGGCAACAACACTAATTAATCCCATAATCCATACAGGAAAATTACTGCTGTTTTTTATTATGTCGGTAAATGGGGCTGTGCTTTTTGATAAATATTCCAGCGGCACAGAAAGTACTGCGACGAGAGAAACCAGTACATAAAGTATTGTGGTTATAAAGAGAACAAGAATAATTGAAACAGGCATGTTTCTCTTAGGATTTTTTACTTCTTCAGCCATATTGACCATATCTTCAAATCCAATATACGCATAAAATGAAAGGAATGCACCGAATATAAGGGGGAAGATATAGTTTGAATTTAAAGGGGGGATTAGTTCATGCCATCTTTCTCCAATAGTCAGCAGGCTTTCAAAACCGTAAAAAATAACAAGTAAGACACCAAAAATTTCAAGGACAGTGATAATTGCAGTGATGAGTAATGATTCCACAACTCCCCATATCGCAACCAGGAAAAGAAGGGTAATAATACTAAGTTTGATTACCCAACCAGGAAGTTCCAGAAAAATTGCAACATAACCGACAATGCCATTTGCAAGTGTTGCAACGGAGACAATTCCTACAATAACTATTGCCCATCCCAAAAGACTGGATAGTTCCTTTAAGGAAAAGGCTTCATACAGGTAGACGGCTTCCCCGGCACTTTTGGGATACCTGGAAGATAACTCGGCATATGAGAAAGCACTGAAACCTGCGACTATACCTGCAATTATGAATGAAACCGGCATATACATGCCCGAAATGCCGGCAATCTTGCTAATCAGAACATATATACCCGCCCCCAAAATAGAACCTATGCCATAGAAAGTAATAAGCGGGAGCGATATTACTCTTCTTAGTTCTTTCATCTGAAATTATTATTCAATGACTTTAAGACAAATTTGATTATTAATTACTATCAAGTTTTTCATCAAATCTTGGTATAAATTTCCCATAAGCAACCGGAACGCTAAGCGTCGGGCAGTTGGAATGTCTTATTAACTGTTCACTTGTACTGCCAAAAATGGCATCCAGAAAACCATTTCGCCCTTCAGTGGGTATTACAATCAGGTCAGCATTAATTTCATCTGCTACTTTTGTTATTTCATTTATTATTGAGCTGTTTTTGACTTCAGCCCTGACAATGCAGTCTTCATTCTCGGGGATATTGATCTCGGGTATTTCATCCTCTGCTGAATTATTCTTTTCCATTACATGCATTATATTAACCTGAGATTTTCCTGCTCCATATATGTTCCCCAAATTAATGGCAAACTCTACTGCCCTTTGTGGTTTGGGTTTATAATCAATCGGGATAAGAATAGTGTTGAGGCTTAAATTTCCGGTATCGGTATTTACAAAGGGTTTTGAGCTGTGAGGGATAAATAAAGCAGGAACCAGTGAATGTCTTGCAATTGATTCTGATATGGATGAATTAAACCAGCCCGGAAAACCTTCCCTTCCATGTGTTGACAGTACAATTAGATCAACTTTTTCTTCATGAACTATGCCGGCTACCGAATCAGTTATATTCTCTCCTTTGCCTATAACTTTTTGAATATCTACTCCCAGCTTTTCAAAAATATCTTTGCGCTTTACACCCGCATCGACCAGTCCCCATTTATGCAGTGTATCTCTTACTTTTGGGAATTTTTCCCATTCCAGCAAAGAGCTGTTCCCTTCCTGCACATACATGAGTATAAGCCTGGCCTTTTCTTCAACTGCCAGTTTGAGTGCATGAGAAAATGCGACCATACTCTGATCTGAAAAATCGGTTGGATGTAGAATTGTTTTAAAGCTCATATCTATATTTTACCTGCACATTTTATACATAAACTTGTATATGGTAATGCGAAAAGCCTGTCATCATTTATGTCCTCACCACAGGATGCACAAATATTATATTCATTTCTTTCCATTCTTTTAAGAGAGTTATCAATCTGTTCAAGCTCTTTCATTATATTCTCACCCAGAATATCAACCACATCATCATTTTCTCTTTCCGAAGCCTGCTCGGCCCAGTCCTTATCGTGCTCTTTTCGTTTACTTTGCCTAATCCTGTTTAACCTGTCCCGAAGTTCTTCCTTTTTTACTTCTAATTTGATTTTAAGATCATCATAATTATTCATCTTATTTGCCCCCTGAAGTTATTTCGTTTTTGGATATTTTATGGCCATGATGATGAACATTATCTGCCGGCAGGAAATTAATCATCAGGTTAAATACCCCGGCAAGTATTAAAATTATACCAGCTACCCTTATATATTTAACAGGAAGCAATCTTAAGGCACGGTCAGAAAATAACGGGAGAAAAGTCATGGCAGGTACCGTGCCAAGCCAGAAAAAAAACATCAGCACTGCCCCCATTAAACTGCTCTTAAGTGTTATCGATGCGAGCACAAACACGTACAGCCAGCCGCAGGGGATAAAACCATTTATAATTCCAACAATTAAGGAACGGATACTGTTGTTTAAACTGTTTAACCATTTAAGTCTCCTGCTGAATAAGAATGAAAAGGCAATAGGCAGGTGCAGCCCGGCGTTTTTATTAAGTACGAGTTTAAACCCAAGGTAAATAATTACAGATGAAATAATCAAAGTTGAGATAAAAGAAACCCAGCCGTAGTGACTGTTTAAAAACTCTTTACCTACAGTGCCCGCAATAATTCCAAGAAAAATATAAGTAATTAATCTTCCGAGATTGTAAAAGTGAATATTGCCCCTGTTGTTTTTAAGCAGAACAGATACCGGGCCACACATTGCAACGCAGTGACTACTCCCGGCCAGGCTGGCAAATATTACTGCCAAAACCAATGGGTATGCACCCCATTCACCAGTCAGCATACTAAGTAGATTTGGGTCCGACAAGTTTTAGCTCCTTTTTCAGTTTCTTATTATTAATGCTGTCCGTTAAGACAATATTTATTGTTCTTACGCCACCGGTTGAAATAAAATTTGCCGGGAATTTAACAAAGAAGTGCATCGTGGTATCCTGCCCCGGAAGGATATTCACCGTGTTATTTTGCGTTATCAGTTCCATGTTTTCCGGAAGTGAACTGCCGCCTAGTCCAAGCATAAGTGTTTTATTTTCAAACGACTGGTTGTTTACGTGAAGCTTGAAATGATTAATGATAAATTCATTGTCTTTTGAATCTTTCACAACCGTAAAGGGAGAATCTTTTGCCCTTAAGACCGTATAGGCAACGTCCTGCCTTTTTGAAACAGCATAGGTTAAGCCGGAAAAGAATATGATGAGAAGGGCTGCGTAAACAACAGTCCTGGACCTTAGAAATCTTGTCTTTTTTCCCGAGAGGCCGGCCTCTGTTTCATACCTGATAAGCCCTTTTGGCTTATCAACCTTTTCCATGACTTCATCGCATGCGTCCATGCAGGCAGTACATGCAATACACTCAAGCTGAAGGCCGGAGCGGATATCTATCCCGGTAGGGCAGACTGAAACACATTTGTAACAGTTTATACAGTCTCCTTCTTCCTCATTATTTTCAGCCACACCTTTCCTCGGTTCCCCGCGGACAAAATCGTATGTCACGTTGACAGAATTCTCGTCAAGAAGTGCTGACTGAAAACGGCCGTAAGGGCACATTATTATGCAGAACTGTTCCCTGAACCATCCGAAATCAAACAGGATGGCCCCGGTTATAAAAAGCATAAAAAGGAAAATAGTCCAGTGTTCCCTCGGGTCGCCCTGGGTCATTGAGATAATACGTTCGGCACCTACAAAATATGCCAGAAAGCTATGGGCAATAAGTAGCGAAACCAGGAGAAACAAAAACCATTTCATCGAGTATTTAAATAATTTGGCCCCGTTCATAGGAGACCTGACCAGCATTTTTTGTTTTATATGGCTTCCTATTACCAGTCTTTCTATACGCCTGAAAACCCCATCGATAAACACGGTCTGCGGGCAGCCCCAGCCGCACCAGATACGCCCCCACACTGCTGTCACAAACGCAAGGCCTATTGTGAGTATCCCCAGGATGAAAAATATAAGGGGGGCATCGTGATACCAAAAGTTAAGTCCGAAAATAGAAATCTTTTTATCTATAACATCAAAAAGCAGTGCCTGGTGGCCGCCTACTTTTACCCAGGGTACCATTAGAAATATTACAATCAGCACTGCCTGTACCACGGTCCTTGATCTATTGTAGAAACCACTTACCGCCTCGGGGAATATATATACTCTTTTTCCCCTTTCGTCGGTAGTTGAAAGCCGTTCTCCCGGTAAATTTCTTTGGTCAAGTACCTTCATATTAATTATTCAATCTTATTGCCCTGCGGGGGTTTTGCACCCGGCGGGTTTGTACCCTTGATACTGTAAACATAAAGTGCCACGTTCTCAATCAACTCGGGCTGTATCAGGTCTTTCCAGGGCGGCATCCCTTTTTCAGGGACACCCGTATTTATCATTGTTATAATGCTGGTTACTGAACCGTCGCCATGAATCCAGTATTCATCAGTGAGGTTTGGCCCAATGAGGCCCTGCCCCTGGTTACCATGGCATGCCATACATTTTACTAGAAACTCTTTCTGGCCTGCACCTGTCTTAGTAGTATCCGAAGCCAGGGCAACCAAAGCACTCTCGTCCTTTACACCGCCGCTGTCCACTGCAACCTCTGCTCTTCGGAGTTCTATTTTTTCCATACTCGCAGCAAGCTCCTGGTCAGAATTCGGCCCCCCGAATGCATAATAAAACAGTACATAACCAATTGCAAATATAACTGAAAGATAAAAGGTCATGAGCCACCATCCGGGAAGCGGATTGTCCAGCTCCTGGATGCCATCATACTCATGGTCCATTAATTTTTCGTTTTCATTTGGTTCATTCATCTGGTTTTTCCTCCTCTTCCAGCGGCATTTTTTCCATTTTTTTAAAAAGCTCAATATTCCGTGGCCTTGTTATAAAAAACAGTAATAACAGGAAAAATATGAAAAACAGGATTAACGGTACAAGTACCATTTCCGGATATTGAAAATATGATAGTGCTGCTTGTTTCATAATATTCTCCTATTTTTTCCCAAGACTCTGCAGATAAGCAATTAGTGCTATGATCTGCGTATCTTTTATATTCTCAAGTGATGGGTCCTGTTCAAGCAGGGCATTAAAAAGCTCAAGTGATTCTTTTTCCGCAATAATGTCTGCGTTTGCTACTGTCTCATCATCATACGGGACACCGAGTCTTTTCATTACGCTTAGCTTCCTTCTCAGTATCTGGTAATCCAGCTTCTTATTATCCAGCCACGGGTATGCGGGCATAATAGATTTGGGGGTAATCTCCCTTGGGTCTATCATGTGACGGTAATGCCACATATCCGGGTACTTACCACCAACCCTTGCAAGGTCGGGCCCTGTTCTCTTGGATCCCCACTGAAAAGGCCTGTCATACATGGACTCTTCAATTTTTGATGCCTCACCATAACGTATTACGTCAAAATCAAGTTTTCTTATCATCTGGGAATGACATGTATAACACCCCTCTTTTACATAGATGTCCCTGCCGGCCTGTTCAAGAGGTGTATAGGGCCTGACTTTCTGGGCATCGGGCAGGTACTTGTGTATGGACAGTGTCGGAACGATTTCTATAATTGAACCAACAATTACAGCTATGAATACCAGTACCGTAAAAACAGCACCCAGTGATTCGAGCTTTCTGTGCCCGGTACCGGCCACATCATTGATTGTTATATTACTCATATCAACAGCCTGTTCGCTCTGGCCCTTCGGTGCATGGGATATAGTCTTCCAGATGTTAATCAGCATCAGCACAAAACCGATAAGGAAAAGTGACCCGCCAATGGCCCTTGCATAATACAGCGGAACTATTTTGATAACTGTTTCAACAAAATCAGGGTATGCAAGCTGTCCGTTTGCATCAATAGACTGCCACATGAGCCCCTGTGTAATACCGCTTGCCCACATCGAAATGTAGTAGATCAGGATCCCGAAAAACCCAATCCAGAAATGGTTGTTCGCCAGCCTCTGGCTGTATAGTTTTGTGTTCCAAAGTTTAGGGACCAGGTAATAGATCATGCCGAAAGTAAGAAACCCGTTCCACCCGAGAGTCCCCCCGTGAACATGACCTATTATCCAATCCGTGTAATGCGCTAATGAATTTACTGACTTTATGGATAAAAGCGGCCCCTCGAAAGTAGACATCCCGTAAAACGTTACTGCTACTGCAAGGAATTTGATTATAGGGTCAGTCCTTACCTTGTGCCATGCTCCCCTTAATGTCAGCAGGCCGTTTATCATACCGCCCCAGCTGGGTGCCCAGAGCATAATGCTGAATACCATGCCGAGTGTCTGCGCCCAGTCAGGAAGCGCTGAGTTTAGAAGGTGATGCGGCCCGGCCCAGATATAGATAAATACCAGTGACCAGAAATGGACTACAGAGAGCCTGTAGCTGTAGATTGGCCTGTTAGAAGCTTTGGGTATGTAGTAATACATCAGTCCCAGGAATGGCGTTGTCAGGAAAAAAGCAACTGCATTATGGCCATACCACCACTGGACAAGTGCGTCCTGGACACCTGCGTATACAGGGTAGCTTTGAAGATAACTTACCGGGATTTCGATCGAGTTTACAACGTGAAGAATGGCGACAGTAATTATTGTTGCAATATAAAACCAGAGTGCAACGTAAAGGTGTTTTACCCTTCTTACGGCGATTGTCCCAAAGAAGTTAATTGCAAAGACGACCCATATTACGGTAATTGCAATATCAATAGGCCATTCAAGCTCTGCGTATTCCTTGGACTGGGAAAAGCCGAGAGGAAGGGTGATCAGTGCGGCAAGTATTATCAGCTGCCATCCCCAGAAATGAATGCTGCTGAGTGAATCAGAATACAACCTTGTTTTTAAAAGCCTCTGGGTCGAATGATAAATCCCGGCAAAGATGGCATTTCCTCCAAATGCAAAGATTGCGGCATTTGTATGAAGCGGCCTGATCCGGCTAAAGGTCAGCCATTCTAAATTAAAGTTAGCCTGCCAGTAAGCCAGCTGGGTAGCAGCAAGAAGCCCGACAGCAAAAGCCGCCGCACCCCAGATTAAAGTTGCGTATATAAACTTCTTTACGATGTCATCATCATAAACAGTCCTGGTCTGGTTATTTTGCATCGACATATTTATCGTCCTCCGATTTTATTTCTGCAGTATTTTTTTGTTTATCGTCAATTAACATTCGGTGAGCGGGTGTCACAAGGTCACTGTACTGTCCGCTTCTTGCCGACCAGATAAAAGCAGCCGCAAAGGCACCGGCAAGAACAAGTGAAATTGAGATAGTAAGAATTATTATTAACATTTTTTTGAACTCCTTAGTTTTTTATGCCCTAAATAACTAATCGTGAGAAGCAGGAATGAACTGGAAGGCATTAGCACTGCCGCTGCAAGAGGACTGATATATCCAAGTAAAGCAAAAGTCCCTGCAGTTATGTTATAAACCAGGGAAGCAATAACGGTATTCCTGATAATTGCAGAGGTGGCTTTCCCGTGACGAATAATGTCTATTATGGTTAATAAGCTTTTGTTAATGAGGTATACATCCGATGCCCCAAGGTTCTGTTCAACACTCCCCTGCGTCGCAATCCCGATACTGGCCTGGGCAAGGGCTCCCGAGTCATTAAGGCCGTCGCCTACCATTATTGAATTACTTGTATTGGCTAAAAGATCTATTTTATTTTCCGGGGACTGCTCAAAATAACAGTCATCTTCACTAATTCCCAGTCTGCCAGCAGCATTTAAAACGTTTTCCTTCCGGTCGCCTGACACAATATAGGTATTAATACCCATGGAATTGATCATGTTGTTAGTGAGCTTAGCATCTTCACGGAGCGTATCCCCGAACAGTATTTGAGAAATACTCTTCCCGTTTTTTAAAACTTTGATCCTGGTTAGAAGGAGCTGGTTAATATCGTTGGACCTGCTTACCGGTTCATTTAAAAATTCATATTTATCAGTCCCGATAGTCCCAAAATATCCCCTGCCGGCAATAAGCCCGGAACTTACTACATCCGGCATATCAAGCCCGGGGGTTTTAATTTGTCTTCTTATGGCTTCAGAGATTGGGTGCTTTGAAGTTGACTGGACTGCATATATAGCGGCAAGGTCCTTGCTTGTGAGATTATCAGGGTCCCACTCTAAAATACGGAACCTCCCGTTTGTCAGTGTGCCGGTCTTATCGAAAAAAATATTTTTTATTTTTTTTATGTTTTCAAAAAACTGCAGGTTCCTGATGATATAACCTTTTTCAAAACCGGATTTGATTGAAAAAGAATATGTAAGGGGTAATACAAATATAAAAGCACATGGGCAGGAAACCAGTACAAAAGATATAGTCCTTGTAATTGAGCTGGAAAAACCCAGGACAAAAGTGCCTGCTGTGAAAAATACAAGTGCAATAGCCGCAACGGTGAAAGTAAACACCGTGGAGTATTTGTCGGTAAAAGCTGAAAGGTTTTTATTTACGAAACTCCCATCATCAATTTTTTTCAGGATCCTTCCTATCCTTGTATCAAAACCTGTGTTGTTTACCCTTAGAGAAAGAATTTCAGATTCCAGCTTTGATCCGGCAAAGACCTGTTCACCGTTTGATATGCTTTTGGGATAATTTTCTCCCGTAAGTACCGCTACATCGATGTAGGCACTGTTTGAAAGGCTTGTTCCATCAAAAGGGATAGTGTCGCCGCTGCTGAATCTTACCTTGTCACCTGCTTTCACTTCTGCAGCCGGTGAAAGGAAATACTGGCCCGCGGCGGGGTCCCACTTCAATACTTTCATTTCCCTGAAAAGGGAACTCACACTGTTTCTTTTTCGTACAAGGGTGTTTTGAAAATATCGAAGTATATATCTGCTAAGTAATAAAAGAAATATAAATGCTGCTACGGAATCAAAATAAATTTCGCCGCCTGCGTATAGGTTTATATAGCTAAGAAGGGTGCCCGTAATGACTATAAACACGACCGCAATATCTACATCGGCCTTCCTATACCTGATAGAATTTAATACATTTTTATAAAACGGGTACGCGCAGTATGTTGCTACCGGGATAATTAATAATGCTGATACCATCTGAAACAAGTACTTAAAGAAGGCATCTGCTCCAGAATACACGGCGGCAGAAAGAAGCATTATGTTTCCCGCGCAAAACCCTGCAATACCAATCCTGTAAAGGAGTGTTTTGCCTTCGGTCTCCCGTATATCTTTCGCAGCTTCCCCGGGTTTTACAGGGTGGGCCATATAGCCGAGAGAATTGATCAGCCTTGGGAAGACCGAAAAATCATTTTTCACCCTTACGGTCGCAATACTGCTGGACATGTTAAGTTCAACAGATTCAATCTCTTCTGTTGTTTCAGACAGGTTTTCGATCAGCCAAAGGCAGCCGGTACAGTGAATACCTTCGATATAAAAATCCATCTGGTTTCTTTTTTCATCTGTAGTATAAGTGTCTATGAAATTCTGCTGGTTTAGATAGGAGTAGTTTTCTTTTTCACAGTTAGTTTTGGGTAGCACTCTGCCGTGTTTGTCAAAATCTTTAATACTGTAATATTCTTCCAGCCCCAGGGAATGAATTAAGTTGCTTACCCCAAGGCAGCCGCTGCAGCAGAATACGCGGCCGTTTTCTTCAAGAGCATCCTTTCTTCTTATCTCTTCACCGCAGTGCACGCAATTAGTGTAGTTATCTATGTCTGTATTCTGATAATTTAATTCCATTACCGTTTCCAGGGCCTTAAAACAAAATTGATTGTCTTTTTGAACTGAATTGAGCTGTTTTACACATTAATAATGTGAGCAAGCGGTATGCCATTTTGGAGGGTAAAAAAAATCAATAACTATGGAGGTTTTCGACAGGGTGTTTATTTTTTAAATGTAAGATGTACGATAATAAGACATATTTGTAATGGACCAGGACAATGTTAATAAAGGAAAATTAATTAATTCTCCATTGATTTCAAGGAGTTTGATTAATTTAGCTTTTGTGGTCTGAATATTGCCAATCAATGTATTACCATGCAGGAGAAATATCCCCTGGAATTTACATTGAAAGACAGTACGAGGCTTATCTGCCGGCCTGCTCAGATTGAAGATTTCAAAAAATTAGAAGAATTTTTCTTTAGCGTCCCGGTGATGGATTTAAAGATATTCAAAGATGATGCAGTTAAGGAAGAAAAAATGGAACACTGGCTTATTGATACCCTGAAGAAAAAACTTGTTCAGCTTGTTGTTCTGAAACATGACACAATTATTGGTTTTGGAACTCTGCAGACAGAGGACGTTTATTGGCAAAATGCAGCTGAAATTAAAATAATTGTAGCCCCGGAACAAAGAAGAAAAGGTATTGGCGCAAGGCTTTTTGACCTGCTTTTATCCGAGGGGCTGGAAAACGGTATGCAGAAACTGGTTATAAGATATGCATCTGACAACAAGGGGATCAAAAAATTACTTAAAAACTATGGTTTTGATTCCGAGATAACCCTTAGTTATTTCCTCGAGGATAAAAAGAGTAAGATGCATAAAGACCTTGTAGTTTCGTCTTTAAACATTCAGGACTGGAAAAGAAGGTTTGAGTTTTACAGCCCGGTAACGGAATAATTATTACAATAATTACTATTGGCTTATTAATGTTTTACAATACAAAAGGGTGTTACTGTAGGTAAGTAAAGCGATAATGACCAAATAATAAGGTATTGAATAAAAGTAAAATGAAAACAAATAACCTGGTTGACGATATTTTCAGGATGGTAGTGGAATCAAGTCCCAACGGGATATTAATTACTGATAAGAATGGGCAAATCTTAATGGTTAACAGGCACATAGAGCAACTATTTGGATATAGTTCTTCTGAATTAATTAACAAACCCATAGAAATCCTGATACCTTCGAAGTATAAAAAAAGTCATAAACAATACAGGACCTCGTTTGCAGATAAGCCTGAAAACAGGCCTATGGGCGCTGACCGCAATCTTTATGCCTTACATAAATCAGGGTCTGAGTTTCCAGTGGAAATTGGCCTGAGTCATATTACTACCGAAACAGGGTTTTATATACTGGCTACCATAATTGATATTACCCAGAGGGTACAGACGGACCTTGCCCTCAGGGAAAGCGAACGGACGCTCCAGGCAATTATTGATAATACTACTGATGCAATACTGGTTTATGACAAATCAGGGCAAATTATATCTTTTAACAAGCAGGCTGACAGGGTCTTTGGTTTTAAGAAGGATGTTAATAATAAAGTAAAGGATATTATTCCCCCTGAATATGAGTTTGCCTTTTCCTCAAAACTTGACGAGGCAGTAAAAGGCAATCAGCTTCATGATTTTGAAATGGAAAAAATCCTTCCCGACGGCAGCCGTTTATCGGTAAGTATAGGCCTTGTTTATGTAGAGATTGAAAATGGTATGTACATTGAAACAATAAGGGACATAACCGAGAGGGTGAACCTTAGAAATAAAATAATTGATTTTGAAAAAGCGCAGATAGTGTCGAAAATGTCTGAAGGTATCGCCCACCATATGGGTACCCCGCTTGCTTCAATGCTGCTCAGGATCCAGATGATGAAAGAGGATATATCCGAACTTGATAATAAACGTGATTATATAGAGAAACTGGATTCAATAGAAAAGCAGATTTTTTATGGACAAAAAGTAATGCAGAGGATGCTTAAATTTGCGAGTAAGCCCAAAAGCGAAGTTTCCCCGGTAAATATCAAATCTCTTCTAAATGAAATTTCTGAAATATTAAAACCCATATGTTTAAAAACCGGCACTTCAATTAATCTAAAAATTAAAAACGATGTGGCTGTGGTTGGTGATAGTGATATGCTTGAGCTTGTTCTCTCGGATATTTGCATGAATGCAATTGATGCAATGCCCAAGGGAGGAAAATTAACTGTAAACGTCTCCGCCGATAAGAACGGTAATTGTAATATTATCTTGAAGGATACGGGTACGGGAATCCCTAAAGAAATCCTGCCCCAGGTTTTCGAGCCATTTTACAGTACAAAACCATCTGGTAAAGGGACCGGCCTTGGTCTTTCAGTTGCAAAAAGAATTATCCAGGACCACAGGGGCAAGATACATATTAAAAGTACTGAAGGAAAAGGTACAGATGTAAAAATATCTTTACCAATACTAGGGGAGGTTACTTAAAATCCTATATGTTTAAGGTACTAATTGTTGATGATGATGAAGAACTTGTGAGTGCAGTAAGCGAGCTGCTTGAGAGAAACGGTTATGAAGCTGTTACGGCATTTTCCGGCAATGAAGCCATAGATAAATACCTGTCGAACCCTGACATAAATGTTGCCCTGGTGGATCTTGTTATGCCAATGATGGACGGCTTTACGCTCATCGACAAACTCAAGGAGATTAACCAGAACATAGATGTAATTATTATTACGGGACAGGGGACTGTACCAACTACCGTAGAGGCTATAAAAAGGGGGGCCAAGGACTTTATTATTAAGCCCTATGACAAGGAAATTCTCCTTAACAAGCTTAAGCTTCTGCGAAACACTCATCAGCTTGAAGACAAAGTATCAAAACTAAAAGATATAATTTCCGATAAATTCGGATTTGACAACATAATTACACGTTCACCTCTTATGAAGAAAGTTTTTGAGAAAGCTTCATCCGCTGCAAAGAGTGATGCAAACGTTTTTATTGTTGGAGAAACAGGGACCGGCAAAGGACTGCTGGCAAAAGCAATACATATTAACAGTGAAAGAAAAGAGTACCCGTTTGTTTCGATAAACTGCGGTTCAATACCCAAAGAGCTGTTGGAATCAGAACTTTTCGGCCATAAAAAAGGTTCTTTTACCGGTGCAATAAGTGACAAGGCAGGCTTGTTTACCTCAGCCGGCAGGGGGACTGTATTCCTGGATGAAATTGGGGAAATGTCCAAAGACCTCCAGGTAAGAATACTGAATGTCCTTGAAGACCATAAAATAAGACCTGTTGGTGAGACACGCGAATTTGAAGTAAATGCAAGGGTACTTGCAGCCACTAATCGTCCGATTACTGAATTAAAGGAAAAGTATTTAAGGGAAGACCTGTTTTACAGACTGGCTGTTATTGTAATCGAATTGCCAAAACTGAAAGAAAGGAAGGAAGATATACCCCTCCTGGCCCAGTATTTTATTGACAAATTTAATCAGAAATATTTAAAAAATATTAGCGGGCTTACATCCGATGCTATGGAAGAGCTGAGTAATTATGAATTCCCCGGCAATATCAGGGAACTTGAAAACCTTCTTGAAGGCATTATTGCAATAGCATCAGATAAAAAATCCAACATTACCGTTAAAGATATTAATTCAAATTTATTATGGAAAGATCAAAATGAATCAACTCATTCAATTTTAAAGCTTGATAAAATTGAGATGCAAACCCTGAAGCAGGCACTTCGGGAATCCAGGGGCAATAAGTCACAGGCAGCAAAATTACTTGGAATATCACGGGACACTCTCTACAGGAAGATGAAACAGTTTGGTATTAGGAAAAATCAATGATTATTTGTTTTGCAGCAACAAAGAGACTGTATGATTTTCTGACAAAGCGGGACCTTGTTGTTTCAGCTTTCAATAAACTTTTAAAGGACTGCTAATTATAACCTCCTGTAATAATTGTCTATTTTTATCCCGATATTCAAATCAAATCATCCGGCATCACTCTTGCAAAGAATATTAAACAGGAACTGTTTCAAAAGGGGTTTATATGAAATTTGGAAAAATTTTATATCCAACTGACTTTTCGGAAAAGACTAAATCTGCAAGGCAGACTGCTGCAGACCTTGCCGGTAATATGGATTCCAAATTATATGTTCTTCATGCAATTGAACCGCTTAGATATGAAGAATTTGATGAGGAAATAGACAATTTCTATAAAGACCTGCAAATCAAACTCAAAGATAAAATGGACGAAGAATTAGAATTTTTTAATACTATGGGTTTGACAACCCACAGCAATTTTATTATCGGGCCAAGATGGAAAGTTATTAATACATATGCAAAAGAAATGAATATCGGCCTGATTGTAATGGGATCGCATGGATTAAAAGACGATACGGGCAAGATGCTTGTTGGTACAACAAGTCATAAAGTAATCTTTACTTCTCCCTGCCCGGTATTGGTAGTAAGAAATGATTATGACAGGCTGGACTATTAAAAATGAGAAATAGTATTTCAATGAAAAATATTTTATGGGCATCTTTTGGTTCAAATCTATCCGAAAGTGTTATGAAGTATGCAATTTATTTTGCAAGGTTATGGAAAATAAATATTGATTCATTGTATGTAATTCCCACAACACAAGACAACGAAAAATCAGAATACCATACTGAAGTAGAAAAACAGCTAAATGAAGAATGGACAGAATTATCATCCAGAGAAAACCTGAATAAAATAAAGCTGCTCCAGAAAAAAATACGAAATGAAAATATTAAAACATCCAGTAATATTCTTCGGGGGGTCCCCTGCCACGAGATAATAAACTTTGCCAGGGAAAAATCAGCCGGAATGATTTTCATGGACAGGGGTATAAAAATGGGAGGAAAGTGTATAGTACAAAAAACTACCCAGTATGTTGTAAATAACGCCACAGTCCCCGTGCTGACATCTGATAGTTCCAATGAATTCAAAGATATTAAGAACATACTGGTACCCGTCTATCTCAATAAAGTTAATTCGCTGTCCTTTGATTTTGCTCTCAATCTTTCGAAAAAAACTGATAATTGCATTTTGACTATTTTAAATATAAATAATCCGTCTTTACCTCCTGAAGTGGTGGAAAGGAAGCATGGAGATGCTTATTTTAATCTTTCAAAATCGGAGATGAAGCATGAAAATATTAATACGGCAGTTGTTGATAATGAAAGTATTTCCGGGGGAATAATGGATTACATGAGTTCTCATGAAGTTGATCTGATTGTTCTCCAGACTTATCTAGGTAATAAAAAGAGTGTCTTTCATTCTGAAGGAAGCGTAGCGCAAGACCTGCTGTGTATGACTGAATGTCCTTTAGTAACAATCAGGGCCGATTAAAATAAGAGCAAGAAAATATATAAAGGTGGGAAAGCGAAAGATTATGAAAGACCTTATTGTTATTTATATAGTTGTTCAGATAATTTTTGTACTGATAGCTTTTTTAAAACTGAATATTCCGGAAGGTATATTCATTACTATTATTCCCGCTTTAATAATTTCATTTATTATCAGAAGAATTCTTTTTGGTAAAATAACTTAGTTTGAATTCATATGTAAAGACAGTTTCATTCAACCCCGCAGAAACGTACGGTTTTAAGACATCATACAACAATTAAAATATATATTGCAATAGTACAGGGTACTTACATCTGGCAACTTTCTTGAATAATATACCTATTAAGATATTCATGAATAAAAAATAATATCTTAAAGGGGTTGAGGCAGTTGTTTAAATATGTTTTTTTAATCGTATTATTTTTCACTGGGTGCAGTTCTGAGAATGAAAGCAGTTTGCCTGTGAAAAGCAATTTACCCTCTGTCCAGCTGGTGGACCTGGATGAGAAAGAATTCCAGTTTTCCGACCTGAAAGGAAAAGTGGTGGTCCTTAGTTTTATATATACCAACTGCCCGGACATTTGCCACCTTACAAGCAGTAAACTCAACCTGTTTAAAAAATCTCTTGATCAGGAAGTAACGGAAAATTTATATTTTGTTTCCATCTCATTTGATCCTGACAGGGACAGTCCGGAAATACTGAGAGAACATGTAAGGCACATGAAGCTTGATCTTGCAAACTGGTCATTCGTCACCGGTAATCAATTTCAGATCAAAAAAGTACTTGAAGCTGCCGGCATTGACCCTTTCATACAAAGCGGGGCTGACAGCAAATCCTATACATACAATCACAGGGACAGAATAAGTCTTGTAGACAGGGATGGACAGATAAGAAAGCACTATAAGGGGACTGCTTTTGACGAGAAGCAGTTATCAAAGGATATACAGGCACTGCTTTAAAATAATTTTTAACCGACAGGAGACGATAAATGTATGGAGTATTTAAAAAAATTAACCTTAGCTTATTGCTTCTGATAACAGCTTTTTCTCTTAGCATTTTTTTCCCTTATGGATTAAAAGCCGAGGATCAGGTGAAACTGGGCCAGGAGACATTTAACAGTAAGGGCTGCGGCGCATGTCATTCAATAGGAAAAGGCAAAATATCCGGCCCGGACCTCCTTGGCGTTACCGAAAGGAGGGACGAGGAATGGTTAAAAAAATGGCTGAAAAACCCGGACACGATGGTATTCACGGACCCTATTGCAAAAGAAATGCTGCAGGAATACATGGTGCCTATGCCAAATGTCGGATTAACGGATGAACAGGTTGTTTACCTGATTGAATATTTAAAATTTGAAGACAGTAAAAAATAATTAAAATCAAATGGAGGGATAAAAGTCATGAATAATCTCCGAGTTTTAATAATGTTTTTATTTATACCTTTTTTAATTTTACTGATATCCGGATGTGACGGGTCAGGTGAAAAAAATGTTAATGAACAGGCGACCGGTACTGTAGAGACCGGTAACGGTTCAAGTGCAAAAGAAATTGCCGAAGCAAGGGGCCTTTCACCTGCTGACATTGAGGCGGCACTTAAGACCTACATGCCTACTGGTAAATACGATGAGTATATAATGCTTTCATCAGGTGGGCATTCGGGTCAGGTTTTTGTTATTGGTGTCCCTTCAATGCGCCTGCTTAAAGTAATTGCGGCCTTTACTCCTGAGCCATGGCAGGGTTTCGGAGTTGGTTCCGAGGAATCAAGGAAGCTGCTCGAAGACGGCGCTATGCCAATTGGTGAAAACAAAGAACTTACATGGGCCGATACACATCACCCCGCTATTAGTGAAACAAACGGAGACTATGACGGAGAATTTCTTTTTATCGATGACAAGGCAAATGCGAGGGTAGCCGTTATTGATCTCAGGGATTTTGAAACAAAGCAGATAATTAAAACACCAAACGCAATCAACGATCACGGGGCAACATTTGTAACACCGAACACGGAGTACGTTATCCAGGGTTCACAGTACGCGACCCCGATCCCTTATACCGACTATGCAGATATAGATGAGTATAAAGAAAAGTACAGGGGTATGGTCACGCTTTTCAAATTTGACAGGGACAAGGGAAGGATTGATATGTCGAATTCGTTTCAAATTGAACTTCCACCCTATTGGCAGGACCTCTGCGATGCAGGTAAAAAAGTCAGTGAAGGCTGGCTTGTATGCGGGTCTTTAAACAGTGAAATGGCAACAGGAGGGATACAGGACGGCAAACCTCCGTTTGAAGCAGGTGTTTCCCAGAGGGACATGGACTATCTTCACCTGATTGACTGGAAAAAAGCAGCCAATATTGTTAAAGAAGGAAAAGCAAAAAAGATAAACGGGATTGATGTTATTTCACTCCAGACAGCTGTTGATGACGGGATCCTTTATCTTATCCCCGAACCAAAAAGCCCTCACGGAGCGGACATATCACCTGACGGGAATTACATTGTTGTTTCGGGAAAACTTGATACACATGTTACCGTTTTTGGTTTTGATAAAATAACAAAAGCCATCCAGGACAAAAATTATGAAGGAAGGGACGATTATAACGTACCAATCCTTAATTTTAATGATGTTAAAGTCGCACAGATACAAATAGGCCTTGGCCCGCTTCACACCCAGTTTGATAACAAGGGTAATGCCTACACGAGCGTGTTTATCGAAAGTACTATGGCAAAATGGAAGCTCGGTGAACCTTATAATACAGGTGAAGATGCATGGACGCTTGTGGAAAAACTTCCGGTCCATTACAACATTGGCCACCTTGTATGTGCAGAAGGTGATACGATAGACCCTGACGGTAAATACTGCGTTGCACTCAACAAATGGGCAATAGACAGGTTCTCCCCCGTAGGGCCGCTGCATCCGCAGAACTTTCAGTTAATCGATATCTCCGGTGACAAGATGCAGCTTCTCTATGATATGCCAATTGGAGTTGGTGAACCCCATTACGTCCAGATGATAAAAGCCGACAAGCTTGACCCATGGCTCATATATCCAGAAATTGGGTTCAGTCCGGCCACCATGTCGAAAGATCCGGATGCGCCAATGCCCGGAGACGAAAAAATTGTGCGTAACGGAAATAACGTTGATGTCTACATGACAGCAATAAGGAGTCATTTTAACCCCGAGCATATCAAGGTCAAAGAAGGAGATAATGTCACAATTCATATTACAAGTGTAGAACAGGCAAGGGACGCTACCCACGGTTTTGCAATCGGTGGTTATAACATCAACCTCAGCCTTGAGCCCGGCGAAAGCAGTACCGTTAAATTCAAGGCAGACAAACCGGGAGTTTACCCGTTTTACTGCACCGAGTTCTGCTCAGCCCTGCATCTTGAAATGGTCGGATATTTACTGGTTGAACCGAAATCGGACAAGACAGCAAAGAGATAAGATCTTTAAATCAAAGGGGGTACATTATGAGGGTTGCAACATTTATACTATCAATATGTTTTTTATTTGTATTCAGCACTTTAGTAATTGGAGAGGGGTATGAAGACAGCGCATTATCCTGGCAAAAGCAGGCAAATGACACAAGGGGGGCAGTTGTAAGTGTCTACGAGGAACTCGGTAAAATCGGTGACCAGGGAAACCCTGCCGCAAAAGACTTAATTAGTGATGCTGTAAAGTGGCTTGGTGAAGGGGACAAGAACCTTGCAAACGGTGATTCGGAAATGGAGAACAAGGATTTTGAAAAAGCTTCATTCAGTTACAACATGGCCTGGCAGTACTATGTAAAAGCCGCAACTGCCGGCCTGAATGCAAAGAGAATACTAACAGGAAATTAGTAAGGAGCAAATATGGAAGAACGCGAAATATTCCTTGGGCCCCGTATACCTAAAGAGTTATGGGAAAAAGAAAAGTTCAGGTTTTTACTTCCTTCAATATTAATGTTTTTAGCAGCTTTTATACTGCTGGTATCTATTTTCATGCCTTACTGGAACCTGACACTTAATGCCCCTCAGTATCCGGGGGGGCTTAAAATGGAACTCTATGTAAACAAGGTTGTAGGCGATGTGAAGGAAGTAGACGGCCTTAATCATTACATAGGTATGAAACCGCTTGAAGAAGCTGCTCCGCTTGAACGGTCCCTCAGTATTTTTATAATATTTGGAATAGCACTGCTTTGCATAGCGGCTGTTTTTATACACAGCCCTGTTTCACTTTTCTTAAGTATCCCTGCATTGCTCTATCCAATGTTCTTTCTTGGAGACCTTTATTTCTGGATGCATAACTTTGGTATGAATCTGGACCAGAAAGCCCCTCTGAGCGGTGCTATTAAACCCTTTGTCCCCCCGTTACTCGGCGAGGGGGTAATAGGCCAGTTCAGTACAACCGCGGTATGGGATATCGGTTTGTATATGTCTATTGCGGCCTCCGTGCTGATATTAATAGGGCTATATTATCACAGGAAGGCTTATAAACCGCTTCTTGAAGCCAGTATGCTAAAACGGGCAGGTGGTCAGTAGCAATAAATGCGTGTAATTTACAATGAAATATTTTACTGCGACATGCTTTATCCTGATTAATTTTTTTATTGCAGTGGATTTATTAAAGGCAGAGACATTATACGTCAACCCGGGCGAATCAATTTCCGAAATAATTAAACTTGCAGAAGACGGTGACACGGTTGAAATAAATAAAGGCACCTATAATCAAAGACTAATAATAGAAAAGTCATTGAGGATAATTGGTAAAGGACTTCCGGTAATAAACGGTGAGGGTAAAGGCACAGTAATAAAAGCCATGGCACCCAATACCGTTATCAAAGGCCTGAAAGTAACAGGCAGCGGCAACAGCCTTTCTGTAGAAGATGCAGGGATTGATCTTGAAAATGCCCCGGGTTCTGTTTTGGAAAATAATGTTCTTTCCGATGTACTTTTTGGTATTTATCTTAAAAATTCACCAGGGACCTTAATTGTTAATAACAAAATTACCGGTAAAGAACTGCCTTTTCCGGAAAGGGGTGACGGCATCAGGCTCTGGTACAGCTCAGAATCAAAAATAATCGGCAATACAGTCCTAAATGCCAGGGACCTGGTAATCTGGTGGTCCAGCAATACCCTGATTAAAGACAACCGGGTCAGCAACGGAAGGTACGGCCTTCATTATATGTACAGTAATAACAACGTGTTTGAAGACAACCTGTTTTCTGACAATGCAGTCGGCGGCTTTCTTATGTACAGCAATAATATTAAATTTTTTAGAAATATATTCCGGAAAAACAGGGGAATGGCCAGCGGTTATGGTATTGGTTTTAAGGACCTTGATGATGTGTATGCTGAAGACAATCTCATTATTGGCAATAAAGTCGGTGTATACATGGACAATTCCCCTCACCTTGCTGACTCCTGGAACAAACTTTCCGACAACATAATTGCTTATAACGATATTGGAATATCAATGATGCCTTCTATTGAGAGGAATGCATTTCAGGGAAACAGTTTTATTGAAAATTATGAACAGGTTGAAGTCCGCGGCGGCGGTATTTTGAAAGGGAACAAGTGGAACACTCAAAGCAGGGGAAATTTCTGGAGTGATTACAAGGGGTTTGATGAAAACAGTGACGGGATTGGCGACACTCCCTATAAGTCAGAAAAATTATTTGAAGATATTATCGACCGCAACAAAACACTGAGGATTTTTATTTACAGTCCCGTGACTAAAGCAATTGAACTTGCTTCTGAAGCATTCCCGGTAATAAAACCACTGCCAAAGCTCATCGACAATAAACCGCTCTTAAGGCCTCTTCTGCCGGGGCATCTTGAACAGGAGACAGGAAACAGGTCTTTTGGTTTTTTAGTTCTTTCGTTATTAATGACAATGGTACCGGTTATTTATTATATGCTGCTAATAAGAAGAAAGGACGCAGGGGCATGTTGAAAGTAAGTAATGTCATAAAAAATTATGGGAATTTTACTGCTTTAAAAGAAGTTTCCTTTGAACTTAAAACCGGTGAGGCCGCGGCACTTCTAGGGCCGAATGGGGCCGGGAAAAGCACACTTATTAAGTGTTTGCTGGGCCTGCTTGATTATTCCGGTGATGTAATCTTTGATGGCGTGAATATCAGGGCGAATTCAAAATTATCAAAATCCCTTATTTCCTATGTACCGCAGGAGCCGGCCTTATATGATACTAAAACCGGCGATATACTTGGTTTTTTTGCCAAATTGAGAAATGCCAAGAACGGCAGAATTGATGAAGTATTAAGGCAGGTAAGTTTAATCCAGCATAAAAACAAACTTACTTCTGAACTGTCGGGCGGTATGAAACAAAGGCTGTCTTTTGCAATTGCCCTTCTGGCAGATTCAAAGATGCTTATACTTGATGAACCTACATCAAACCTGGACAGTGACTCAAGAAATGAAATCCTGAAGTTAATAAAGGAATTAAAGGGCAGGGGCTATACAATTTTATTTTCTTCCCACCGCGTGGATGAAGTATTGCAAACAGCAGACAAAGTTATATCAATGAATGAGGGAAAAATTCTTTCTGTAGAGAATATCAATACTTACCGTGCAGATGCCACCGGGTCCAGGATACTTATGATTCTTCAATTTGAAAACGGCCTCATAGATGTTGCCTCAAGAGTACTTATGGCAGAGGGTTTTAATAACTTAAAGATAGAGAATAACTCCATATCTCTTGAAATTAATAAATACGAAAAAATTATTCCAATACAGAAACTGCTTAACGAAGAAATTATTGTTAAGGATTTTTATATAGAGGATATAAGCATTACTTAAGCAAAGCGGAAATACATATGTTCGGAAAAATTGATATAACAAAAATATTTTTAATAGTTCAGAAAGAGGTCAAAGATTCCTTAAATAATAAGTGGTTTATCCTGTACACTCTCTTGCTGACAATACTCGCGGTAATTTTTGTTTATATTGGCTACAGCAGCGGGTCCATTATTGGCTATAAGGGTTACAGTAAAACAGCTGCCAGCCTGATTAATCTTATATTACTTTTTATACCTCTTATTGCATTAGTGACCGGTTCAATAAGTATCTCGGGGGAAAGGGAAAATAAAACATTGCCGTATCTGCTTTCTCACCCGATAAATAAAATTGAAATATTTTTCGGAAAATATCTTGGCATATTAACATCGATTATGTTTGTAATTTTTCTGAGTTTCGGACTGGCCGGAATTTTAATATATTCAAAAGGCAGCAGCGAAAGCAGTATTAACTACGTTATTACCACTTTTCTTTCTGTACTGCTGGCAGCATCCCTACTCAGCATGGGATTTTTAATTTCCATATTTAACTCCAGGGTTTCCAAGTCAATCAGCATAGCAATACTGCTTTGGTTCATGTTCTTAATTGTTGGCGACCTTGGAATAATAGGCATAAGCACAGGTATGAACCTCGGTGTTAAGGAAACTTTTTACCTCACAATAATTAATCCGCTTGAAGCATACAAAATCGCCTCAATCCTGATTCTTACTCCAAGATTTGAAATACTCGGGCCGGCCGGTGTGTATGCCCTCAACGCACTTGGTAAACCAGCTCTTTTATTGTTATTGATACTGATCCAGCTTGTGTGGACCGTGGTCCCGCTTGCTATTTCGGTATTCCATTTCTGTTACTTAAGAAAGGAGGAGGCATGAAATTAATACTTTCTCTTATCCTGTTAATTATTGTATCGTGCAGCAATGATAATGAATTAAAACCGGTCGATATTCACTATGGCCAGGATATCTGTGAAAGATGCAAGATGATAATTAGCGAAGAAAAATTCTCCTCACAGATAATCCAACACGATGGGACAGTTTATAATTTTGACGATATTGGCGGGATGCTGGTTTATATTCTGGATAACCAGATAGATACAGAAAATAAAAAGGTCTATGTGAAAGATTTTCAGTCAAAAAAATGGCTTGCTTCGGATGAAGCAGTTTTTTTGAACCTGGAAGATATAAATACTCCAATGGACTTTGGCCTGGTCGCGGTCTCGGACAAGCAGTTGGCAATAGACATGATATCTGAACACCCTGGAATAATAACGGGCAGTTATAATGAGACTCTTAATCATCTGAGGAGCAAGAAATAAGATATGAAATTTAATGTTCGGACTTTTTCCTTACTATACTTCACCAAGAATCCTGGATGGTTTTGGAATTTTCTTTAAATCCAGTCCAAACCTGTTTGTTGCATGGGTTTCTATGTGCAGTACCGCTTCATCAATTGAATCGGTGACTAAAATAAGGCCCAGGTCGCTTTTATCAATCATCCCTTCATCTATCATACTTTGAAGAAGTTCCAGTAAAGGCTGGAAAAATTCAGTTCCAATCAAAACAATAGGAAAACTCAATATTTTTTTTGTCTGAATTAACGTGATTGCTTCAAAGAACTCGTCCATTGTACCAACACCACCCGGCATCACAACAAATGCGTAGGAATATTTAAAGAGCATTACTTTTCTTACAAAGAAATATTCTAGGGATACCCATTTGTCGAGATATTCATTGGGCTTTTGTTCATTTGGGAGATTTATGCTGCAGGCTACGGATTTGCCACCAACATCCTGTGCACCCCTGTTGGCAGCCTCCATGATACCCGGGCCGCCGCCCGTCATCACGGTTAGACCTGATTCTGCAACCAGACGTCCAAGACTACGTGCCTGGATGTAGTATTCATTATCTTCCTCAACTCTTGCAGAGCCAAATATGGTTACACACGGCCCGACAAAATGAAGCGTCCGGAAACCTCTAAGAAAATCCCTCATGACTTTTAGTATCTGCCATAATTCACTGGTCCTAGTATGAGGGCCTTCGATAAAAAACTTGTCCTGAATTTTTTTGGAGAAATTCTTTATATTTTCACTATTCATAATTAGTAAAATATTCTATAGCAAAAAAAGTGGTGTGGAAAATAGTGATATGTGAAAATCAACTGGAGAGAATAATTATTTGTGCAAACCTAATCAGAAAAAGGGGCAATTATTTGTTAACTGCCCCTTAAATTTATTGTTATAGTTAATGATTAAAATCTAAATCCGGTCCTAATACCATATGTGCCAAAGGATCCGTTAGTCAGGTCAACCCAGTTATACCTACCCTCAGCGCCAACAAATATTTTATCAGTGATATTAAAGTCAACTCCGCCACCAATAAAAAGGCCCAATTCTACATTACCCTGTCCTGATGGAAATCCCCTGTCCGAAAGCTCGGCCGGCTGAGGGGCAATCCCGCCTGGAAGATCACCGGGGTCGGTATCATTGAAAAATATATTTATACCGGGGCCTGCCATCGCATAAGGCTGAACAATATTATGCTTAAGCAATTTATATTTTAATCCCAGAAGTATCTGTACAGTAGTTAAATCAACATTTGTCTGTGTTGGAAGCAGGCCGGGTTCAATTACATTTACTGTGGGTTCAGTATTGATACTATCGTCAGATTTACTGACCCCTATGTTAATTAGTCCCATTATCTTTCCTGTTTCATTGGTAAATAATGGAATACCAAGCTCCCCGGATAAATACCATCCGGTACCTACCTTAAATGGCCCTGACTGCGCACCAAAAGTCAATGCAAATTCTCCACCCATTGGGGTATTTTGAGCATTCACATCACTACTTAGACAACCTATGCAAATCAATAGACTAAACACAAGATATAATTTTTTTATATCCATTTGTCCCTCCTTTGTATCCTTAATACAGGGAAGTTAATGCAAATGACTTGCCATATGTAATCTACTGTAAATACTACTTATTTAATTCAGTTACTATGTAATATGTAATAGAATTGGACGTAAGTTTTTTATAAATCTTTTGTGAGTAAGTTGAAAATATAAGCAAAAAAATAGAAATTCCTTTTATATTTGATTTATAGAAACAGATAATTTTGCAGTAGAAAATAGAAACAATATTAAATACATGTAAGTTATTACTAATAATGAAAAGGTTAACACGTCGTGAACTCCTTCAATTATTTGGAATCGGTGCGGTAGCTAGTGTAGTTAGTTTAGAAAACATCAGTTCGCAGGAGTCTGATGAAAAAAAACACTCACCTGGTTGTGTATTAACGCCCGATCAGACAGCAGGGCCATTTTATTTTAATGTTGAACAGGTGCGAGAAAATATTACAGAAGGGAAAGAAGGCACCCCACTTGAGCTTGTAATATCTGTCGTAGATTCAGCCGATTGTAAACCAGTAAAAGATGCTATAGTCGATATATGGCAGGCCGATGCGAAAGGAGTGTACTCAGGTTATAAAAACCAGGGAGTTGATACTACAGGGCAAACCTATTTAAGAGGTATCCAGGTTACCGATGCTGAAGGCAGGGTGAAATTTAAAACTATATACCCCGGCATATATCCGGGAAGAGTCCCCCACATTCATTTTAAGGTTTTAACTGATAATAGAAGCTTTGTAACATCTCAGTTTTATTTTCCTGCGCAACTGTCAAAAAAAGTATATAGCAGTGATCCCGCTTATCCTGATCATAAACTGATCGATGAATCATCAGATGCAGTGGTAAGGTATTACGGCGGAGCAGATGATTTAAGAATGGAAGTAAAGAAAGTTAATGATAAATATGTTGCTGATTATACAGTAGGTATAAAAGTATAAGGAACGCTGCTAATTTAAACAGCGTCCCCTTATTACCCTCACAGTAATCAGTGTTCTAAATCCACTTTGAAAGTATCTGCAAATCTTGTCAGTACATGAAAAGTGCCAGCCACCATATTTATTTCTGCAATCTGGGCATCATTAAAATGATTTTTCATATTATTAAGTGCTTCGTCACTTGCCGCAACATTCTGAGCAAGCTCCTTTGCATATTGTACAACTGCTTTTTCCCTGTCATCAAGTGCCGGACTTGATGGGTCGTCAGCTGCGGCAATTTTTTCATCGCTAAGTCCTGCGCGTTTGCCTGCTGCAGTATGGTGAGCAGTACAGTAAGTGCATCCATTTAACTTGGTTGTGGTTAATATAGCCAGCTCTTTTAAATCCCCACTTACCTGTGACGGGCCAAGTGTTGCGCCGAGGAAGGGCATAAACCCTGCCAATAACTCAGGTGCATTTGCCATTGCTTTTATTACATTTGGAACCACCCCAAACATATTCTGTAAATTGTCATACATACCCTGAATGTTTTCAGGTGCCTGCTCCCTTTCTACATAAGGAATTTTAGCCATTGTAAAGCCTCCTGTGATTAATTGTCTCAAATGTTGAACATTTGTTCAACAAATGGCAAAAAAAAATTTCTAACTGCAGCAAAGTAAGGCTATTGCTTATTCAGTTAGTTTAAAATTATTTTTAGTCAAACTGGTGCAATATATATTCTTTCCTTCAATTATCTTAAACTTTCAAATATTACATTTACAATATCCTGCATCTCTTCCCTGGAAGCATTTGATTTCCCGGTGACTAAGAGTCCGTGGGTTGAACTTGCCAAACACCTTGAAAGGGCCTTTATGTCCTTGTCATTACCTATTTCATCCGTATCCCGGGCCTTCTTAAGGCAGTTGTAAAATGAGCCTTCAATTTTTTTCATAATACTGTTTACTATCTCTGCAGTTTCTTCGTCATGAGGAGAAAGTTCTACAACTGAATTTACAATCAGGCATCCCCTGCACTTTTTATCCTGGGGCAGGGAAACTATATCGTTAAAAAAATTGTGGAGGTTTTCAATTGGTGAACCATCACTCTCAAGGCTTTTTAAGGCATTCGATGTTACAACATCCCCGTAATATTTTATTGCTTCGAGAAAAAGTGAGTGTTTATCACCAAACGAGTTATAGATACTGCCGGGCTGAATACCCATCTCCCTGATAAGGTCTTTCATGCTGGTTGCTTTATAGCCTTTTTGCCAAAAGACCTGCATTGCTTTATTCAGCGTTTCTTCGCGGTTGAATTCAAAATTTCTACCCATTTTAAATTATAATATAGCTATTGTTGAACAAATATTCAACATTTAAAATCATAAACTTTAATATTAGTTCATAGTTGAAACAATAACTTTGACAATGTTATTCATTTCACTCCTGGGGGGTTTGGTCTTTCCTGAAAGGATCAGGCCGTCTGTAGCACTTGCGTAAAAGCTCGATAAAGCCTCAATATCTTTTTCTTTTGGTATTTCGCCAAGTTCCTGACCTCTTTGAAGGCATTTATAAAAACATAATTTTAATTCAGCCAGAATACCGTTAACAATTTTAAGAACATTGTCATCTTTTGGCGCTACTTCTACTATTGATTTAACTATAAGGCATCCCTTTGATTTAAAATCCGGAATTGTTGCCATATCATTAAAGAAAGTTTTTATATTCTCTACAGGTGATTTGTCGTTTATAAGTGTTTCATTTGAATATTTAAGTACAAATTCACCATATAGGTTAAGTGATTCGATAAATACTGAATATTTGTCGTGAAAAGTGTTATAAAAGCTTCCCGGCTTGATCCCGATTTCATCAATAATATTTTGCACACTAGTCCCGTTGTATCCATTTTCCCAGAACAGGTGCATTGTTGTTTCCAGGGCTTCGTCTCTGTTAAATTTTAATTTTCTTCCCATTATACTCACATAATATACATCTTTGGGTTAATAGGGAAGCTTAATATCAGGCTTCCACAAATTATGATGATCTCCTATTGATTATTGATTCAAAATATTAAATTAAACTCTACCGGTCCTTTTTTGTTACACTAATCTTGAATCTGTAAAATGCTGTAGGGAAATATGAGGTCATATTTCTCTTCTTTACCTTCGAGACGGTAACTTAAGTTTAGATCAAATGTTTTTATATCCCGGGGAAGTTTCTTAAAAAAGACAAAACCTGAGATTTTGGCATCAGGCCTGATTACACCTGGCACCAGTGACATGGTAAAAAGGTCTGAGTAGTCCTGGTCATAATAATCAGAATAGTAGTTGTTGTAGTATGCATAGTTATAAGGCCAGTAAAAGGGACTGCGGTAATACGGGTAACCATAGCCATACCCTCCAAAACCAATCCCGTAACCCCCCCCATACCTTCCTCCATAATAGCCCCCGGAGCCAAAACCGATTGAAATTGAAGGGCGAAAATACCACTTACTCTTTGATTTCTGGACTACGATATTTGAGGCCATGTCAGGAAGCAGGGCATTGTACTGATTTCTAAACTGATCAATAAGTACTATATCGTCATACTGTATGGTTATAGGTTCAGCAGAGTTATTTTCTATTTCAATATAGAAGGCAGTCAGGTAGTTGGGCAGGTTTTGGGGATTTCCGTTCCAGGCATTTGAAGATATTGAAACTTTTACCCTGTCATTGTCGGAAGCGTAACTCCTCGTTTCCGGTGTAATGAGTGAATAAGTCCTGCTGCCGTATGATGCGCATCCTGTTATAAAAAAAGCAGCAAATAATATTAAGACAATCGGTTTAATTTTAGAATCTATTTTGCAGTCCATATGTTTGTTCCCTTCCCCTAATATCAAACCATGAGCAATCCAATTTGTTACCATAAAATAAGTATAATATTAAAATGTACAAATCGTCAGATGTTATATGCTGTTGAATATTAATTAATTTTTTAAAATTATCCTGAATAATTATTAATGACAATTTGTTGATTAAAACCAAGAATTTTTATATACTTAAGACTATAAAATAGGTTGATTTAGTTATTTTAGTTGCAATTGAAAATAATTTACTATTCTTTAAAGGAGGAATTTTACAATGGCTAACGGCAAACCAATGTCAAAATCTCAGTTAGCAGGGCACATTGCTGAAGGTACAGGAATTACAAAGAAAACCGCGGGAGAGATCTTGGATCTTCTTGCTTCTACGGCATATTCAGAAGCAAAATCAAAGGGTGAATTTACAGTACCGGGCCTGGGTAAGTTTGTTGCCGGCATACGTAAGGCACGTATGGGTCGTAATCCTGCTACGGGTGAAACAATCCATATACCTGAAAAGAAAGTTGTAAAATTCAGGATAGCCAAATCAGCTAAAGACAATATGATTTAATTAATCCTTATTTTAAGGGGCAGTTTCCCTTTAATAATTCTAAAGAGATTACTTGAGTAAATTAAAACTGGACCTTCATCCTATCTATAATAAGGGTGACCTGATAGATAAAGCGCTGGTAAACTCTTTTGCTGAAGCTGAAAAATCTAAGATTGATGAATTAGAGATAATTTTCGGGAAAGGAAGCGGACAACTCAAAAAAAAGGTTCTCCGTTTTCTTGACCAAAAAGAAGTGCGCTTAAAGTACCACCGGGTAAAAAAAGATGTAAAAAACTCCGGAAGGGCTTTTGTATATTTTCGCTGGAAATGAATTTTCTTTAAATTTATTTCTTACTTTCCATCCAGGTCTTATGTTCTTCCAAAACAAGTTTTTCTATTTCTTCCCAGTTATCGGCCCTTGGGCCGGGAAGGCTGCGGTTCATCGAGTTTATAACAACTATGGTTTTATGTCCCTCGTTCCTTAGGGCTGTAATGTTGTCGGGATTGTCCTCGAGGTATAGATCGGCCCCTACTGCAGACTTATCCCTCATAAAACAAAGGTCCCAGTATGGTATGCCGTGATGTTCAAGCCATTTTACAGTTTGCTGAATTGCCTCTTCATGAAACCATTTTATAAAAAGCCTGTGAGTAATTATTCTTATCCTGATACCTTTTGTGCTTAATCTTCTAAGCACCGCAGGTGCTCCTTCAATCGGTGGGAGTATTTTAAAGAGGTCCCGTTCCTTTACCGCAAACCTGTGGAGTGCGTCATACCCACCAAACTCATTAAGTTTCCACTCGGGGAATTCATAACTTATTTCTGTAGTAAGATCTTTGTCCCTGACACCGAGCCATTCTGCTGCAATGGGTTTTAACCCTCCAATAAAATCAGCAACTACCCCGTCAAGGTCTACGCCGAGTACGAACTGTTTTTTCATAGTTGGAATATTGTAAAGTGGAACCTGTTATGTATCAAATATTATTGGTGTTTCAGTTTCTTTATGATTTCTTCAATCACTATGTGTGTGAGTTCTTCGTGGTGATGCGGAGTTGGGAATTTTTCCTCTTTATATAAGGGATTATTATCTTTTTCCCTGATGATAATCAGTTCAGCCATATTACAGTCCTTGTTATAGATAATTTCATTTTTTATCCAGATTCCAAGGCTGAAATGCAGTTCACTCGGACTGCATTTAATCAGGGTGTTCAGTTCATTTTTATCAAACCGGTTTAAAATGTATTCAATACCTGCGTCTACATCCTTAAAGTTCATACCTGAATTTTTTCTATTATCTTATCTATAACAATGCCAACTATATTGTCATTATGTATATATAACAAATCATCGGAGTTGTCCTTTAGGGATGGGTCATTATCCCTGAGTTGGTCCATTACCAATTCTTTAAAATTATAGTTATCGTTTGATACGTATTGGGTGTTCGCCCACCTGGCCAGTGCCAAATGTATGCTTGCGGGATCAGCATTTTTTATCATATCCTTTTCACTGTCCCTCATCTTGTTTATTATGTATTCTGTCGCTTCATCGAGATTGTTAAATTTAACCATAGTAAATATTTTAATTAAAAAAACGGGAGAACAAAATGTTTGTAACAATGAACAGAATTTTTATTAATGATGGGTACATGGAAGCATTTGAAGAGAGGTTTAGGGAACGTGCCCATGAAGTGGATAAGATGAAGGGTTTTATCAGGAATCTTGTACTCAGGCCTAAAAGTAACGATGATCCATATGTTGTAATGACATTCTGGGACACGGAAGAAGATTTCTCTGCATGGGTGCATTCTGATGCTTTTATCAAGGGGCATGCAAAGAGCGGGACCCTGCCAAAGGAGGCATTCTCAACAGACAGTCACCTTGAAACATACGATATGTTTTTAGATACGGAAAGTTAAATTTAATTATCTTCGAAAATAAGACCCGTAAGATTGAAGTAGAACTGATCACATTTTGGGCAGTTGCCTTTTTCGTCTAGCCAGTCGGGGTGTTCCTTTATCATTGCTTTCCTGAGCCAGATCCTTGTCTCGTGTAAAAGCAGGTCGATATTTTCATTATTTTTTATTTTATTCATTTATCTTCTTTATGATTGAATTATTTTGGTTTAATGTTTTTTAAAGCAGATTCAGTATTTTCAAAATCATAGTTTAGCTTAAGTTTCATAATATCAACATCAAAAAAAAGTACTTTCTGGTCACTTTCAGCTGTTTCACTCTTTTTTTTACTGTCGTGTGTTAGATCAATCTGGTATATTTCCATTAAATCAACTTCAACAAAGCCGTCTTTTAATTTCTTCGCCCCTCCGGTTTCTTCAGCTGAAACGCTTAAGGATAATGGAATTAGCAGACTCAGGACTGATGCTATTATTAATTTTTTCACTTAACTGACTCCTTTATATTTGTATAAATATATAGTTGCAATTACAACAATTAAGTTTCATTAATTTTTAGTTATATTTAACTATTCAGATCCTCCATGGCGGGCTAACTTTGTATAAACCGGGAACAAAATTTGAGGTAAAGGTAAAAATAAAGCAGGGACAGACCTTAATTGAACCGGGCATTAAGGGTGAGATACTCGAAGGTGTGGCTAAAATGGTCGGTAAGTCCTACAAAGTTTTACTTGAGGATGGCAGAACAGCACAGCTCCATATTGTTATTATGAATAATCAGACGAAAGTAATACCAGATGATTAACTAAAGTTAAAAATTCCTTCACTTACAATTTCAGAAAGTTCTTTCCTGCCAGAAGGTTTTTCAATTTCCCGCAGTTTCTCCGGTAGTTCTTCAATTCTGCCGGGTTTTCCAACGGCAAACATCATCTCAACTCTGTATTCTTCCGGAAGAGCGAGTCCTTCTGCGGCTTTTTCATAATCGAGTCCCGACATACCATGTACAACAAGTCCGTTTAATGAACCCTGGAGTGCAATGTTTTCCCAGGCAGCCCCGGTATCAAACGAATGTGTCCTAACAAAGCTTCCATTGTATTCTGAAACAGTTTTTGAAATTACTACTACAATAGCTGCTGCATTTTTTACCCAGACCTGGTTGCCTTCTACTAAGAAGTTGAAAATTTTGTCCCAGTACTGCGTATCACGTTTTGCATACACAAAACGCCACGTCTGGTTGTTGTGAGAAGAGGGTGCCCACCTGGCTGCTTCAAATAGTGGAAAAAGTTCATCATCTGTTATTGGCTCTCCGGACATTGCCCTAGGGGACCACCTGTTTATAAAAATATCATTTACATTGTTTTGTTTCTTTCTAGCACTCATTATTTAAAACCTCCTTATTAATTCATATTAAAAATTAAAAACTCTGATTTCTCACCAGCTGTAATATTTATCTCTCCTTCATTTTCTATCGATGCACCGTCACCTGCTTCAAGGTGATTTCCGGAAAGCAGGATTTTACCACTGATCAGCTGGAGCCATATCTTTCTTTCTTTAGCAAATTGTTTTGAAATGTTTTCACCATTATTAATAATTCCAAGGTAAAGATCAGTATCCTGGTTAAGTGTAATAATATTTTGATTTCTACCTGTATTCCCTGATGCAACGAGAGTAATGCCTCCTTCTATGTTTTCCTTGTCTATGCTTACCTGTTCATATCCCGGCTTTAAGCCTGTTTCATTTGGGAGAATCCATATCTGAAGAAAATGGAGTAAATCAGTATCTGAAGCATTGTACTCACTATGCAGGACACCTTTGCCTGCCGTCATTTTCTGCAAGTCTCCAGCACTGATAATCGAGCTGTTTCCCATACTGTCTTTGTGTACTAATGCACCTTCAAGAACGTAAGTTATAATTTCCATATCTTTGTGGGGATGAGCATCAAATCCCCTGCCACCCTCTACACGGTCTTCGTTCAGAACTCTCAATTTTGAATATCCCATATAATCAGGATCATAATAATTCGCAAAGGAAAATGTATAATATGTTTTTAGCCATCCCCAGTCATTGTGGCCCCTTTCTTCACTTTTTCTTATACTGATCATTTTTTTATTCCTTTACCCAGTCTGCGGGTTAATTGTCTTAATGTTTTTTGTTCTTCCTGTGACAATGTAGCGAATTCTGTTACAACTGCATTAACATGTCCCGGGAAAATTGAATGAATTAAATTTCTGCCACTCTCTGTTAGTTCTATATGAATAAAACGTCTGTCTTTTAGTGACCTTTTTCTTTTTACAAGATTTCTTTTTTCCAGGTTGTCGATAACCATAGTTATATTCCCGCCGCTGACAAGAAGTTTTTGCGCAAGATCCTTCTGGCATAACGGGCCAATATGAAATAGGGCTTCAAGCACTCCAAACTGACTTTCAGTTAAACCTTTATCATGAAAGTTTTTGTTTAATCTTGTATTAATGCTTTCTACTGCACGCTTTAAATTAATAAATGCATTAAGTGCGTTTTTTTCTTCTACTGTTCCTTTATATTTAGTGCCCATATTGCTTTGATCTTAAATAGTTTAATGTTAAAGTAATATATTTTAACTCAATGTCAAATATTTTTAGAAAATTTTATGAAGTTATAAAAGAAATAGTTTACAAATTCTTCATCCTAGATAAATTCAAGGTATGTAATTTAATTAAAGGAATTATTAAATGAGAAAAACCAAGATTATATGCACTATTGGCCCTGCAACCAGTTCGGAAAAAATGCTGAATCAACTTTATAAAGCCGGTATGAATGCAGTCCGCTTAAATATGACCCATGGAACACACGAATCACATCTTGATATTATAAACCTGGTTAAAAAGCTGAATAAGACGGTCAGGTACCCGGTACCAATAATTCTGGACACACAGGGGCCGGAAGTAAGAACCGGAAACCTTGAGTCTGATATGCAGCTGAGCAAAGGACAGGTAATTACAATATCAGTAAGGGCGGGAGACGTTGAAGAAAGTTCTATTCAAATAAATTACAAAGATCTTATTAACGCAGTCAATGAAGGTGATAAGATTACCGTTGATAATGGCCTGATTAATTTAAAAGTATTAAAAAAGAACAAGGGACAGCTTAAATGCAAAGTACTTGACGGTGGTACATTGAAAAGTAAACGGCATGTTAATTTGCCCGGCATAAAGGTAAACCTTCCTGCAATTACGCACAAGGATGAACTGGATGTCAGGTTTGGAATAAAGAACGGTATTGATTATATAGCCCTGTCTTTTGTCAGAGAGGCAAAAGATGTATTAAAACTAAAAAAGTTGCTTGGGAAAAATGCTGATAAAATCAAAATAATTTCTAAAATTGAAGACCAGGAAGGAGTTAAAAATATTGAAGAGATAATTGAGGCCTCTGATGCAATTATGGTTGCGCGGGGCGACCTTGGTATAGAGATAAATATTGAAGAACTTCCTAACGTGCAGAGAAATATTGTAAGGTTATGCCAGGAAAAGGGAAAAAGAGTTATTGTCGCAACACATATGCTTGAATCCATGATAGAAAATCCTATTCCGACAAGGGCCGAAGTCACTGATGTAGCAAATGCGATTTACGAGGAGGCTGATGCATTAATGCTTTCGGGTGAGACTTCTATTGGTAAGTATCCCGTGAGCTGTATAAGGCATTTACATAAAATCTCCAGTGCATCTGAAAAACAGCCTGGTTTAAATTTCAGGAAAAATCTCTTAAAAACTAATGAAAAACAGCACATTGGTGCAACGGCCGTAGGGCTTGCAGAAGCGATTAACTCAAAGGCTGTTGTTGTTATCACCAAGAGAGGCATTATGGCGCAGTACGTGACCAACAGGAGGCCAATAAAGACATTTGCATATGCCTTTACGCAGGACAAACGTGTTAGGAGGCAGCTTGCATTAAACAGGGCTTTAGCCTCTCATCTTATAAAATTTAATAAGGACCCGGAACTTACCATTAAGAATGCACTCGAAATACTAAAGAAAAGAGAAGGATTTAAATCCGGTGACAGGGTGGTTGTTGTATCCGATATTATTACTAAAGCTGATAGTGACGCAATCCAGATCAGGGCAATTCACTGATTATGAAACTTAAACATTCAGAAGCGTGCGAGAGAAACAAGGGGCCGATTCTGGAAATACTAAAAAAGCATCTTTCCGGCAGTAATAAAGTCCTTGAGATTGGCAGCGGGACCGGGCAGCATGCAGTTTATTTTGCTGAGCATTTAGATAACCTCAGTTGGCAGACAAGTGAACTGAAAGAAAATATTTCCGACCTTACAGAAAGGATTAAGTTGGAAGGTCCTGATAACGTTTTAAAACCCGTTGAGCTTGATGTTACTCAAAGACCCTGGCCCCTGGAGAGCGCTGATGCTGTATTTACTGCAAATACGCTGCATATAATGCCCTGGAAATATTCTGCAGATTTTTTCCAGGGAGTAGGCAAAATCTTATCAGTTAGTGGCAAACTTTGTATTTACGGCCCATTTAAATACTGCGGTAAATATACATCTGAAAGTAATGCTGAGTTTGATGGATGGCTTAAGAAACACAGTAACTGGAGCGGTATCAGGGAATTTGAAGAAGTTGATAAACTTGCTTCACGTCAGGGTTTAAAGCTGATACATGATTACAGCATGCCCGCAAATAATCAATTGATTGTCTGGGGAAAATGATTTTGTATTAGATATTAGCCTAATTTAAGCTTGCTTGAGTGTTACTCTTCCTAAAAAAATTTGAATATAGATTAATAGTCTTAAATTCTAACTTTCTTTGAACTGTGCACGATTGTTATTAAACCTAAATATAAATTAAAAATACCTTAGATAGTTGTTGGTTTTACGTACCGTAGTTAAAAAAAAGGGCCGCCATTGCTGGCAGCCCTTTATCCGTTATTAACGGGGTTGTTACTAAATTAACAATTAGCCTTGGCTGTACTGAGGTAGTAAGAAACGATGTCTCATTGTGTATTTAAACGGTGTTGAATACAGAATTGAGTCAAAGTCTGCTTCCTGTCTCTCAACAGTCTTGGTCCAGATTGTAGCAGCTGGTGGAATTATAAGGTTAAATGTGAAACTTATAAGACCTACAACTTCTTTAGCAGGAATCTGTCCACCCATAAAGTCGAATGGAGTACCTGACATGTACCAAGATCTGATATCGTCGCCGATAGCTGTACGAACACTGCTAGGATCTAGCTGGAATCTGTGTCCTGTACCAAATGCTGGTGGTAGTTCTGATGGCAGATAAGTAACCTCGTGGATACTATTTGTTACATCAGGCCTTGTTGTGATTCTGTAGTTCATACGGCCCCAGTCAGTTTTACCATAGAATGTTGGTCTAACTGAAAGTGGTCTGTCTGAATAACGACCGTTAGCTGTATGAAGAATATAACCACGACGTTCCATCAACATGTTGAAGTAGTTATTGTTAGTTCCGTGTTCAAAAGCAGCAATGTAAGCAGCTTTTTTAGGGAAACCAAATGGCTCTTTACCAGCAAAAATTGGTGAGTCATTTGAGAGATACATGTATGGGTAGTAACCAGCTTTGTAGATCTGGCCATCGCCTGCATCTACTGTAGCTGAAAATGTTACACCAAACTCCATGTAAGGTCCTAACATTGTATTTTTGTGTATTACATACCAGAATTCGATCACGTCATCTGTGATTTCGATTGGTTCTGGTGTTATTCCCTGCATATCTTTATGATCCGCACGAATCACATAAGCCATCCAGCGGCTTTCTGTGTAAGTTAAAGGTACGATATCATAGTCAAAAACTGGGTCAGCAACACCTTGTGAAATGATGTGGATCCTGTCCCTATCAAGCGGTAACGGTGGAACTTCACCTTCATCTAACCAAGGGTAGCTATATTCATTTGCTTGTAAACCCATATTAAATTACCTCCTAGAAATTTTTGTAATTAATTTTAAATCTGTACTACTAAAAACAACTAAAGAACTCATCAATTATGAGCCCTGGCTAATTGGGAACTGCTGACGTAAACCATATTTATATGGAGTAGCATATCCTCTATAGCTTGCTGGACGCTCATAAGTTTCAGTCCAAAGAACTTTAGCGGGAGGAATAATTAGGTCAAATACAAATGAAATACAACCAGTTACTTCCTGTATTTTCATTTCTACTCCCATATTGTCAAATGGAGTTCCTTGTGCGAACCAGTTAATAGCATCGCCAGAAGCTGTTCTTGTGTGCTCTGGTTTAATCTGGAACCTGTGTCCTTTGATGTTAAATGCTGGTGGAAGCTCTGATGGTAGATAAGTTAGCTGCCATTCTGAACTGGAAACGTCAGGTCTGGTGATAACTTTCATGTTGAACTTACCCCAGTCAGTTTTTCCATAGAAAAATGGTGGCTTAACTTCTTTGTCATCGAATTTACCTGTTGCGCTGTGCAGTAGGTAACCATTACGTGACATAGCGAAACCAAAGAAATCTGTTTCTTTTTCTCCGCCGTGAACTGAACATCTGATGTAGGACATCTTCTTTGGAAAACCAAGAACACGACCAGCATCAACTGGAGCATCACCAGTTAGATACATATATGGATAGTAACCAGCTTTCCATACGTTACCTTTAGGGTCTTTGTATGTTGCGGACATAGTTACACCGAATTCGAGGTAAGGACCAAGCATAGTGTGCTTGTGGTCTACATACCAGTATTCTACTAGGTCTGCATCTTCACCATCCCACGGCTCAAGCGGTGGGTTAGGTATTAGACGCCTTCTGGTTGCTTCGTCACATCTAACCACAAAAGCAGACCAACGAGAGTCTGTGTAGGTTAGAGGCAGAACATCAATATCCCAAAGAGGATCTGAAGGATTAGCGATAATCCAAGATTTGATGTCTCTCTCTATAGGAGGCGGTGGAACCTCTTTAGTAAGTTCCCAATACTTAGTTGGGACATTTAAATGACTAGGCATATTGAATACCCTCCTTAAATAATTTTTTAGATCCGGATTGTTGCCAATCCCCGAGGAGAAACACTGTAAAAATAGAGAAAACCCTACTTCTAAAACTTGTTAATTTCTCACCTTTTATAACTTATAGCAAAATTCTGGTACTAAAGTCAAGGGGTAATTTATAATTTTCTGAAATTTATTAAGAAAACTGCTTAATTTCCAAAAAATCATAATATTAATATACCCCGCCTTTTATGAAGTGCACTATAAATTTGTGATTTTCACAAAAAATTAATAAATTTCTCGGAAAACTCCCCAATTCTGTCTCTGATTACAATTTTTGCGTCAGTGTCATAGGGAGTAGGCATCTCGTTCATGATTACAATCGCAGCACCGTTCTTAATTGCAAAATCCGGCAATACATTTGCCGGGGAAACCTGTAATGAAGACCCGATTGTTAACAGAAGGTCCGTATTTTTAACCAGTTCGACGGATTCTTCCCACGGGATCCGGGGAAGTGCTTCACCAAAAAATACGGTGTTTGGTTTTAATACTCCGCCGCATTCCAGACATAGCGGGGGATTTTCACCATCCATTACTCTCGCCATTGCACTGTCCATATCAGAGAGTGAAGAGCATTCGAGACAAACCACCTGCCTGAGAGAGCCGTGTAGCTCGTGAACATTTACTGAACCTGCCTTTATGTGAAGTCCGTCTACGTTCTGTGTTATTATTCCCTTTAGTTTTCCCATCTCTTCAAGTCTTGTAAGTAAATAATGCCCGGGATTTGGTTCTGCCCTGCTCCTAGTTTCGTAAAGCTTCATCGAATAGTCGTAATACCTGCTTGGATCTTCGTAGAAACCGGATATTGAAACCACCGACATATCAACTTTTTCCCACATTCCCTTGCCCGGGGTCCTGTAGTCAGGAATTCCGGATTCGGTGCTTATACCCGCACCAGTAAGGGCAGTAATGTGTTTGCTGCTGTTAATGAGTTCTAAGAGCTGGTCTATGTTTTCCATAAAAATATTTTAATTTAACACTGTTTATAAAATAATAATATCAGATTGGCTTTATAAAATTCAACAATAGAAAAGCCGCCGTGGATAGCATTAAACTAATCGCAACGGCGGCAACCGGAAGGTGGAATAAGCTAATCATAGCGCAACTCAGAATTAAAAGTCAAGGACTTCTTGAGGGTAAAAATCGGAACGCAATTTTAGTTCAATATTGACGGCAGGTTTGGTTATTAAGAATTTTTTTTTGGGCTAAAGACAGTGATGAGGCCCTTTTTTTAAGAAATTGGAAAAAGCGTATAACCGGAACTAAAACTTCAGAATGGAATTTATTCTTTTCTCAAGTTCCTTCTCGTCTGGAATTTCGGATGAATTAAAACTGGCACCGTTACTTTCAAAAGCATTTATTAACGACCTTATTATCGAGTTCTTGGTAATTCTTTCCTTCTTATTCTTACTGGACCGTTTTTTCATTATCTCGCGTTCCAGATTGGTTAAAAAATCCAGTTGGTCTTCATTCAGCCTTATTGTTAGCTTTACGTCATAAGTTTCATACTTCCGGAGGGTCTTTTTATCCTTACTCCCTAGTATATCTTCAATCTTAATTGACTTCTTTTTATCCTTTTCTGATATCCAGCTTAAGGGGTCTACGCCGATCACTTTTTTCTTAGTTGTCAAATTCTTGCTCCTGTCTCAGAAAAACAGCAAATACTTAAGTTTCAGGCTTAATTCCGAATTAAATTATACATAACACATAATCACAATAACAGTTGCATATTGTCAACTGCTTAACAGAAAAATATATATACTTTTGCAGTACTTACACAAACATGCTATACTCCCCCTGTTTATTTTTAAATTTTGCTTTCAGATTATCATTTTTAGGAGGGAATCCAGGTGGGTTTAGATTTTGAATTTACTGAAGAACAGAGAATGTTCAAAGACATGATTGTGGATTTCGGTCAGAATGAGATCGAACCATTGGTTGAAGATGCAGAAAATAATGAACTTTTTCCCGTAGAGCTGTTTCCCAAGCTGGGTGAGATGGGTCTATTAGGAATCGTGTTTCCCGAAGAGTACGGTGGCGTTGGTCTTGATAAGATAACGGACTGTATTTTTTCAGAGGAAATGGGAAAAATTAATGCAGGTATTGCAATGTGTGTAAACGCACACACCAGCCTGTCGATGTTCCCCATATATAAATTTGGTACAGACGCACAGAAAGAGAAGTACCTTATACCTGGGATCGAGGGAAAAATTATTGGTTCACTCGGCCTTACAGAACCATTTGCAGGTTCTGATGCCAGGAGTATTAAATCAACAGCAGTTAAAAAAGGTGATAAATATATTCTAAACGGCACTAAAACATGGATAACAAACGGTACAATCTGCGACTACGCAATTGTTGCTGCATATACTAATAAGGAAAAGAAAGGTACTGGTATCAGTATTTTCATTGTAGACAGTAATTCCCCGGGATTTTCTGTTAGCGCGAAGATGCACAAACTCGGCCACAGGTCTGCTGATACTTCGGAGCTTATTTTTGAAAACTGTGAAGTTCCTGAAGAGAATATGCTTGTAGGTGAAGGCGGGTTCCAGGGAGCAATGGATACACTGCTCGGTGCAAGGATTACACACGCAGCCAAATCAGTAGGCATAGCACAGGCAGCACTTGACTATGCGCTTCAGTATTCCAAGGAAAGGGAAGCTTTCGGAAGGCCAATATCCAAATTCCAGGCAATCGGATTTAAACTTGCAGACATGGCGGTAAAAGTTGAAACAGCAAGGCTTATGGTTTATAAGGCGGCATGGCTTTATAGTAATGGTAAGAAATGTACAAAAGAAGCATCGATGGCAAAACTTTACGCCGCAGAGGTGGTCCAGGATGTTGCCACCGAGGGTGTACAGGTACTGGGTGGTTATGGTTACAGCGTTGAATATCTTGCCGAACGTTACTACAGGGATGCAAAACTTGCATCATTAACCGAGGGTACTTCAGAAATTCAGCGAATTGTGATATCCAGGGAACTCGGAATCTAAATTGACTTTTGAGTATCTCAAATTATTATAACTACGCTTTTAAAATAAATTTTTTATAAAATACACTTTATTGAGGTGAGAAAAATGTCACATAATTTTCCAGGTATTAAGGAGACCCGAGAACTTCTTAAAAAGAAAAAGATAGTTATTGCGGGTGTGGGTGAAACAGAACAGGGGAAAATTCCCGACAAGAGTTCATTCCATTTTCTTTCAGAAGCGTCAAAGCTTGCTATTAATGACGCCGGTATTAAAAAGACCGATGTTGACGGTCTGGTAACAGCATTTTCATTAGTTGAAAATACTTTTATGCACTGTACGACTTTTGCAGATTATTTTGGCATGAGACCAAACTTCTTTTCATCTGTTGCAGTTGGCGGAGCAACAGCTGTATGGATGGTAGCCGAAGCAGCTATGGCAATTGCATCCGGACAGGCTGAGACAGTCCTTTGTGTAAGGGGTGACAACACACTTTCAGGTATTTCATCAGCCGGAATGGTCGCACTGATCAGAGAGATGTGCCACGCCGAGTTTGAATTCCCCTATGGTTTAACTACCCCGGGCGGATATGCACTTGCAGCTCAGAGATACTTACATGAATTTAACAACAGGCCTGAGCACCTTGCAGCAGTAGCAGTAACAATGAGAGAGCATGCTGCAATGAAAGAAAACGCAATGAACAAAGACCCGCTAACAGTGGAAGATGTTCTAGAATCAAGAATTATTGCTGAACCGCTTCATAAATTTGATTGCTCAATTATCTCAGACGGCGGTGCAGCTTTCATAATTACTACAGAAGATAAAGCCAAAGAACTTGGTATTGAAAAACCACTTGCTTACCTTTGGGGTATGGGCCAGGGTTATTCACACCAATACCTGACTTCCCTTCAGGACCTGAACCAGATCTATAATGCAGTTGACCATTCAGGACAGAAAGCTTTCCAGACAGCCGGTATCGGTGTTAAAGATGTTAATATGGCTTTCCTATACGACTGTTTTACAATCACTGTACTTCTAACACTTGAAGGACTTGGATTTGTTCCAAAAGGTGACGGCGGACCATTTGCACTTGAAGGAAGAATGGGGCTTGGCAAGGACCTACCGGTTAATACTAACGGCGGCCTTTTATCACAGGCACATTTAGGTGCGATGCACCACGTTGTTGAAGCAACCCTGCAGCTGAGAGGCGAAGCCGGTCAGAGACAGGTTGAAAACAACGATGTTGCTGTTGTTCACGGAAACGGCGGAATTGTTTCTGCCCACAGTACAGTAGTACTTGGAAAGGAACCACTTTCATAACAAATAATATTAGGAGCAAATAAAATGGCTGAAGAATATAATAAACCACTTCCGGAATTCAGGCCGGAAACAAAACCATACTGGGAAGGAACAAAGAAGCATGAACTTCTCATCCCAAGATCCAAAACAACCGGTGAGTCCTTCTTTTATCCAAGGGCAGTTTCACCTGGTGACGATATGACTGATGATATCGAATGGGTAAAGTCTGAAGGCAGGGGTAAAGTCTGGACTTTCTCAATACATCACATGGGACCATCAAAAGCATACAAAGGTGACCCTCCTTATGTTGTAGCGCTGATTGAAATGAACGAAGGCGTTAAAATGATGAGTAATGTTGTAGATGTTGATGTAAATGATGTCCACGTTGGAATGGAAGTTCAAGTTGTTTTTGATGATGTTACAGACGAAGTTACACTTCCCAAATTCAAACCAGTACAATAAATAATAAAACAAAAGGGTGAGCGGCAATTGCTGCTCGCCCCGATTTAAACTTTAATACCGACAATTAAAGGAGAATAAATTATGTCTAGATTGTTCTACGAAGATTTAGAAGTAGATGCAGAACACAAGAGCTCAGGAAGGACTGTAACTGAAGCAGATGTTGTTAATTTTGCAGGGCTTTCTGCAGATTATAACAATATGCATATTGACGAAGAGTTTGCAAAGAAGACCGTTTTTAAAACAAGGGTCGCCCACGGCATGCTTGTTACTTCTATTGCCACAGGACTTTGGTTTACAATGCCACGTCTTGCGACAGTAGCGTTTATGGGACTTGAGGACTGGCGTTTTTCCGGTGCTGTTTTTCCCGGGGACACAATCCATATCACACGTAAACTTGTTGAGAAGAAAGAACACAAACGTCCCAATATGGGATTTTTTATATTTGAAGTAAACGTAGTAAACCAGAAAGAAGAAGTTGTTCAGAAAGGTAAATGGGTAATTCTTGTTCAGAGAAAAGAAGAAGCAGAAGCCTAGAATTATATAAAATAACAGTCGCAAGTTCAGAACATCTTAAGTTCTGAACTTGCGAACTTGCACCCTCTTTTTACACCCTCTTTTACATTTACACCGGTAATTTATCAATAAAAATAAAATAATTTAAATAACACATATAACTATTTGTTGAAAATAAATTCAATAAAATCAGTTAGTTGTATTTGCTCTTTGTTTTGATTTGTTCATATCTATTAATTACCTATATAAATGTGCTTGACATCATCTTACTAAATATGCTAGAAATTCTTTAAGTATCAAGTTGTATAGATCTTTAAAATTTTTTTGTAAATAAATGGGGAAAATTTAAGAAGGAGGTATGGAGAGACATGGTCCCAGTTGAAGGATTGTTAGGATATGTCTTGCTACTAGTTGGGTTTGTGTTTTTTGCAAATGGTATGACCCTTCTAGGTAAAACAGGTGCGAAGGAAGTCGGTGTACTTAACCTCGCAGTAGCTGTATTAATTCTTATAGCTGCCTGGAAACTTCACGATTTAGGTTTAACAGCAGCAACCGCATTAGTGAGTGTTTTTGCGTTGATTTACATTATGGTGTATGCCATATTTGTACATGGTCATGATGCAAAAGGGCTTGGTTGGTACTGCCTGTTCGCCTTTATTGTTTTTGTTTGGTATGGGTACCATTTTTATGCAATGGGACCAGCAGGTCTTTGGTTTGGAGTATTCTGCTGGGCTTGGGCCATACTAGTGCTTCTTTGCTTCTTTGCATTCGCACAGGGCAAAAACATTGGTACTACTGTAGCTTACCTCTTTATATTAGAGGCTTTCGTTACATTATTGATTCCAGGAATGTTACTACTTACCGAAAAATGGAATCCGTTTGGCGGAACTCCGTAATAGGTAAAAGACAGAAATATATAAAAAGGGAAAGTTTAACTTTCCCTTTTTTTTTGTCTTATTCCAGCCGAAAATTATATCCTAGTAAAATTATTAAAGTTTAAATTGTCTGGACTGTAAGTCTTGTAGCATCTTTGTGGCTGTTTTTTTCTTTAACGGGTCAAGGTGGTCTGTACTTGGCAGTTCCAGTACTTTTTGAAGATGATAAATAACTTTTTCATTTTCCCCCAAAGCAAAATACGTAATTGCCAGTTCATAGTGAGTAAACACCCTGTCCGGGGCAAGTTCCACAGCCTTAACAAGCATTTTCTTTGAGTCTTCAAGTGAACCATCAGGTAAACCACCAAGTATTTTTTTTGCCATGAATTTTAGAAAAAAGTTAAGATTGGCTACTTCCCTGTAATAAATGCCAAGCCCTATATACGGTGGGGCATAATCCGGGCGGAGTTCTACCATTTTACTGAAGTTTTTTTCAACATCACGTGCTAACCTGACCTTGTTCTTTCCCGAGGCATAACGTGATGAATTCCCGTATGAGATTCCAAGTAACAGGTATATGTCGTCTTCATCGGGAAAGTTCTTTCTTGCAAGCTCTGCGTATTTTACCGATTGAGAAAAGTATTCTTTTGCTTTATCTTCGTCAATTTCCACCTGGTCTTCACCGCAGTCATTGGCAGCGATTGTCAGTTTCTTTAATATTTGAAAACTGTCCTTATTATTTTCATACGCTTTTACATAGTAATGTAGTGCCTCAACGTTATTAAATGATATCTGATGAACGTCGCCCTGCTTCAGATACATTTCTGAATTATCGGCGCGGGAGTTAATTGGACTTAGTATTGCCAAGATTGTAATTAGACATACAAGGATTTTCATTTTCTATTATAAAAATACGTATTAAAAGCAGATTTAAGATTTATAATTATAAAAAGAAAGTTTAATTAATATTAAACTTTCTGAACCAATAAAATAAACTTTAATTTTTTCTAATGCGAATTTGCAAAATATTTATTTTTATATGTGTTTTTTTAACCTCCTCAATAATTTTTTCAAGTGCAGGGGCCGAAGGATGGTTTGGGCAGGAGTATATGACCGGTGATTGGGGAGGACACAGGGAAAATTTACGTGATAAGGGATATACTCCTTTTGCCAATTTTCATATGAGTGTCCTGGGTAACCCCGTCGGAGGCAGATCGAAGGGGCTTGAATATGCCGGCCAGTTAATAGCGGGTGTGGAATTTGACCTGGAAAAAATAGCAGGAATTAACGGGCTTACTTTTACAGCATCAGGTTCCTGGATTTCGGGAAGCAGCCTGAGTCAGGAACACATTGGAAATATATTTTCGGTTTCTGATGTATTTAACCTCCCGGTTGGCCTTACTTTCAGTTCTGATTCATTTCGACTTTACCAGCTGATGTTTCAGCAAAAATTATTTGAAGACCAGGTTTTATTTTCATTCGGAAGACTTGCTATAGGGGATTCGTTTGCCACAATAGATATTCTGGATAACTTTACAAATACCGCTTTCAATGCAAATCCTGGTGCAATTAAATTTAATATTCCATCTTTTACGGTTGACCCTTTTTCAAACTGGGGTGCAAGAATTCGTTATACACCAAATGAGGAGTTTTATTTTATGGCCGGTGTATACAGCGCAAATCCTGATGTAGCAAACCTCGACAACAGCGGACTCGATTTCTCGTTCGACGGCGGGGCACTGTTCCTTGCCGAATTTGCATACAGCCCTAATCAAAAAGAGACAGATACAGGGCTTCCTGGAGCATATAAGATTGGAGTTTATTTTGACTCAACAGATATTCCGGAGTTAAGTGATCCTGATACCGAAGTTTCAAACAATTATGGTATGTATGCACTGTTCCAGCAAATGGTTTATATTGAAGAAAGAAGTAACGATGAGGGACTTTCGATTTTTTCAACGATAGCATACGGGCCTAAGGAAGAAGTAAACACATTTCCTTTCTTTTATTCGGGGGGGGTTGGCTACAAGGGTCTTCTTCCTTCACGCGGAAAGGACCAGACCGTTTTGGGACTTCTTGTTGGTTTTTTCAGTGATGACCTTCCCGGGCAGGATTATGAAATGGTCCTGGAACTCTCATACAATATTCACGTTGCCAGATGGCTGGCTGTCCAGCCGGATATTCAGTATGTAATAAACCCCAACGGTACTGATGATATTGATAACGCACTGGTTATGGGAGTAAGGGTTGAGGCCGACTTTTAAGTATTGTTAATTTCGAGGTGCTAGTTAAGGAACAGAGAAAAATGGGAAATAAGGCCGAAATAAATATTTGCGATAACTATTTTTGGATTAATTTTTTGGGTGTGATAGATCATTGAAAGGGTTTAATAGAGGTATAGGATTTATAGGGCTTACCTTTATTGCAGTTGGTGGTGTAATTGGTTCCGGATGGATATTCGGGCCCTTAATTACTGCAAAACTTGCCGGCCCTGCTTCGGTTTTATCCTGGGCACTAGGTGGGCTTGGTATGCTGATACTGGCTTTTTCTTATGCCGAAATCAGCAGTATAATTCCCGTGGCCGGAGGTATGGCGCGGCTTCCAATGTTCAGCCACGGTAAAACAACAACAATGGTAATGGGCTGGACTGCATGGATAGGATACAATACGGCTGCACCGATTGAAACTATTGCTGTCCTTGATTACCTTGCAGCATTTTTCCCCTGGCTTAAAACCTCGGCTGATGCCCAGTTTGATCTCTCTCTTGCGGGTATGGGTGTTGCGCTTTGTATACTCTCACTTTTTACTTTTATTAATGCTCTTGGTGTAAACTTTTTTGCCCGGACAAATACATCACTTACATGGTTTAAAATTGCCATACCACTTATTATTGCGGGCGGACTGCTGTATTTTAAGTTTAACCCCGAGAATTTTACCGCACACGGTGGTTTTATGCCCAACGGCTGGCATGGCGTGTTTGCGGCAATTTCAAGCGGTGGAATTATATTTTCATTTATAGGATTCCGGCATGCAATAGATATGGCAGGTGAAACAAAAAGCCCTCAGTTAGTTATACCAATTGCGCTTACCAGCTCACTTCTTTTGTGCCTGATATTATATGAAATTGTACAGATTGCTTTTATTGGGGCCCTTACCCCAACTCAGCTTGCAAACGGCTGGTCAAACCTAACGCTTGCAGGTGACCTTGGTCCATTAGCAGTTGTCGTAACTTCACTTGGTATTGGTTTTTTTACAGTACTGCTTTACGCAGGTGCCATAATAGGCCCTACAGGAGCGGCACTTGTTTCCACCGGGTCAAGCGGAAGACTTGCTTATGCAATGGCTGAAAATGAACTCTTCCCCTCATATTTTGATAAATTATCAGCTAGGGCAGTTCCGCTAAGGGCAATGGTTCTTAACCTAATTGCGGGTGCAATTGTTGTTTTATTTATTTCATTCAAGGAAGCGGTTGCACTAAACAGTGCATCCATAATCCTTTCCTTCAGCGTAGGCCCGATAGCTGTATATACATTCAGAAGACAGTTCTCAAATATTAAGCGCCACTTTAAACTGCCGTTTGTACAGTTTTTCGGTATAGCAGGCTTTTGTGTGTCCAGCCTGATAATTTACTGGAGTGGATGGAATGTCCTTATTGTTATGTACGGGGCATTAATTATAGGATTGGGCCTTTTTGTAGTTAATGTTTATTACAGGAAAGAGTCGGTAAATGATATCGACCTAAAAAATGCTTTATGGATCATACCGTATTTAATTTGTCTTTCGCTTATAAGTTATTTCGGGAGTTACGGGGGCGGTAGGGGATACCTGGATTTCCCGTTTGACGAATTAATAGTTATTGCACTTGGTATCTGTACATTTTACCTGGCGGCATACTCGGGTTTAAAAAATGAAAAGTCGCAGGCTTACCTTAAAGAAGCCCAGGAATATAAAGAGGATGAAGCTCTAAGTGTATTTGAAGAGAAATCACCTTTTGAGATCGAAATTGATGTTGAAGATGAACCGGACAAATAGATGTCAGGTTAAGAGTTCTTCAATAGGTGTGTATTTCATCCTGAAGGCACTGGCTACACCTTTATAAGTGACCTTTCCGTTTACCACATTTGCGCCGAGCCTGATTTCCTCGTTTTCCCACATGGCTTTTTTCCAGCCCCTGTTTGCAATTTCAATAGCATATGGAAGAGTCGCATTCGTAAGTGCCATTGTTGAAGTCTTGGGAAGAGCGCCGGGCATATTAGCAACGCAGTAATGAACAATACCATCAACATTATAAATCGGCTTTGCATGTGTAGTAGGCTTCGAGGTTTCAAAGCAGCCGCCCTGGTCAATTGCAACGTCAACAAGTACAGCGCCTTTTTTCATAATTTTTAACATTTTCCGAGTAACAAGCCTTGGCGCTTTTGCACCCGGAATAAGTACAGCGCCAACCACAACATCCGCAATTGTGAGAAGCCTTCGTATGGTTGCGGGCTGGGACATTAGTACAAAACAGTTTTTTGGCATAATGTCGCTCAGGTAGCGCATACGCTCAAGGTTTTTTTCTATAATATATACTTTTGCGCCGAGGCCGCAGGCCGTTTTGGCGGCATGTGTGCCCACAACTCCGCCGCCTATAATAAGTACTGTGCCCGGATCAACCCCGGGGACTCCTCCCAGCAGTACTCCGTGCCCGCCGTGTTCCATTTCGAGGTATTTTGATCCCTGCTGGACTGACATTCGCCCCGCAACTTCACTCATTGGTGTTAGTAGTGGCAGTGTCCCGTCTTTTTTCTGTATTGTCTCATAGGCAATATTTACAGACCCGGATTTTATCAGTGCCCGGGTGAGTCTTTTCTCTGCAGCAAGGTGAAGATATGTAAATACGATCTGGTCTTTCCTGATTAATTTAAATTCCGAGGGCTGGGGCTCTTTTACATGCATGACCATATCGGAACGTGCGTATATATCTGAAGCAGTAGTAATAATCTTTGCCCCGTGCTGCCTGTATACAGTGTCTTCAAAGCCGCTGTTAATTCCCGCGCCTTTTTCAACAAGTACAGTGTGCCCGTTCTCACTCATAAGCTCCACTCCGCCCGGGGTCATTGATACGCGGTTTTCTTCTTTTTTAATTTCTTTTAAGATGCCAATTATCATAATATGAAAAGATAAACTACTTTAGATGTGTAGTACAGGTTTTAAAGACAGGGTGAAATATATTCATTGTTCTTATTTAGCTGGTAATTCAAATATTTTTTTCTAAGCATATTTTCAAAGTAGGTCATGGTTTCAAGGGCTTCCCTCTCGGGATAAGCAAACATGACCACCAGGTGATGTTGCTCGTCAGCTCCGATCTGGTCAAGAATATAGTCATATTCTTTTTCCGTTATCCCGTAGGATATACCATATTTTGGGCGTTCATCTGATGTAAAAAATCCGAAGTTTTTCATTTTGTCCGCTACATTGTCGCAGAACATTCTTCCAAACTTTTTTGTTTCACTTACATCTTTCCTAAACAGTCCCTTATAATAGGGGTATTTGGCACAGTAAATACTATAGTTGTTATTTTGTATTATTTTTGATTTAGTTTCAGGAAGTTTCACGAGGTAAAGAACAGATGGGGATATTGTTTCCTCAAAAATTGTTTCCAATACCATTATATTTTAGAATAAACATCAAATAAAAGGATTCAAGTCGGAAACATTGAAACAGATTGGAATACGTGTTTTGAAACAGTATATTGATCTGATAAGGAGGAGTATATTTTGAAAAACTATTTTGCACTATTATTCATTGTAAGCGCACTGTTTCTAATTGTCAGTGCATGTAAGGACAAGAGTAACGAGGTACAGCTCAAAAATCCTGCATCGGTTTTTTGCGGAGAAAACGGCGGTAAGACGTCAATCAGGATTGAGAATTACGGTGATGTGGGATTTTGTCTTTTCACAGACGGGACCGAATGTGAGGAATGGGCCTTCTTCAGGGGTGAATGCCGGCCGGGGCAGTTTAAGACAACAGATTACGAGTAAGTAATATGAAAAAAGTTTCCGGCATTAAAATTCTTGAAGAGATTGAGGGCCAGGGGCCGGAAGCAGTTAAGGGTGACAAGGTTACTTACAATATAAAAATATTTCTTAACAAAGGTGATGAAGTCCCACTTAATCATCAGCTTGTTGAACGTTTACCCGAACACATGATCCATATAATAAGAAAGGAAGGGGATTATAACTTCATTGACCATCAGGCAAGGCTTGGAGAAAGGGGGCCGATAGCGGCAATTGAGTATTCACTTTTTAGCATGAAAGCAGGAGGGTATAAAAAGATAAAAGCCAGTCCCCATCTTGCTTACAGCGACAAAGGCATCCCCGGGCTTATACCTGAGAACTCCGCATTGTTGATTGAAATCTGGTTAAGGGAAATAAATAAAAATTAATCTGAAAATTATAATACAACTTTATAATCTATATATATAAATTTTACCAGGAGAATTGAATGAAATATCTTATATGTATAAGTGCCGTCTTTGCAGTTTTATTACTGTCTTTTTCGGTCAAAGCAGAAAATACTGACCCAAGAAAGCTGATAGTACAAATGACAGATGCTACTGGCAGCTATAATGACCTAAAATCACTTAATGACGTTGAGTACACATACACGGTTAAAAACGTTGACACCGGTAAATCCGATATATCAATCGAACAGTATATTTTTGACGGGGAACTTTCCTGGGGGAAATTTCTGCAAAGAGGAGATAAAACATTTCCAGATTTAAAGGGTGAAATAATACAGGGCTATAATGGCAAAGAGACCTGGATGACAGTTGATGGCCAGCCTGTTTCAGATGAAGCTGCACTTAAGTACGCTGATTTTACAAGGAAGACCAATTTTTACTGGTTTGCCATGATGCAGAAGCTGCTCGACCCGGGAATTATATATACCTACAAGGGGATAGAAACTGTCGGTGGTATAGAATACGACATTGTAGAGCTCTCCTATGAGCCCGGTATAGGTGATGTTTCAGATACATATACTCTCTACATAAACCCAAAAACCCATCTTGTGGACAGGTTCTATTTTACGGTAATGGATTTCGGTATTACTGAACCGATACTTATGGAAGTGGAATACAGGCAGATTGATGGTCTGAAACTGCCCGTAACAAGAAAGTTCAGTGCCACCGTGCCCGACGTAGGTACTATGAACATTGTTGAAATAATGACTGATATAAATTTCAATAACGGATTAAACAAATCCTTATTCGATAAACCCGAAAATTAAATTTCGTTAAGAGTCTATTTCAAATATTTTTTCAGGCTGAATTTTAAAAATTACCCTGACTTCTCCCGGTTCTGAGTAAGGGTATTTGTCGACCCCGAGATATTTCCGGGCAAGTGAATCAACGTGCTGCGATGCGCCTTCGAGCGTGTCTTCAATTACTTTGCCCCGGACCATTACCTGTCTGTAGGGGTTTTCGGCGTCTGTAATTGCTATAGCAACTCTTACGTCCCTTCTTAAATTGTTTGCCTTAAGGCGGCCTTCGGCGGTGTTAAATATAATACTGCTGCCATCAGAATCTATCCATGTGATACTTGCCTGCGGTGAGCCGTCACTCATCGTTGTGGCAATGGTAGCAAAATTTTTACCCTTTGTGCAAAGCTCAAGGGCAAGGGGTGTCATTTCCATAGTTCTATCTCCCTGAAGTTATTTAGCACTATAAATAATAATATAGTCTGAATATGTTAAAATTTTATAAAATTTTATGCCTAAAAATAATAAATACCTGGTACCAAAGCAGACAGTGTCCTGTGAACAGGAAATCAAAAAAAGTAAATTTATAACTACAATCGGAAGAGCAGCTGATATAGATGCTGCCAGGAAGTTTGTTAAAGAAATAAGTTCTAAATACAAGGACGCTTCACATAACTGTTATGCGTTTATTGCGGGAAGACCGGGCTCTCCCGATATAGGTATGGGTGATGACGGTGAAGTTTCGGGTACTGCAGGAAAGCCCATGCTTAACGTGCTGCAGCATAAAGATATAGGAGAAATAGTTGCAGTTGTTACAAGATACTATGGCGGGGTTAACCTGGGGCCGGGAGGGCTTGTCAGGGCATATACAAGTTCGCTTCAACTTGCACTTGATAAACTTAAAGTTCAGGAGTTTGTAGAAATAAAAAATGCTGCTATCGAGGTGGATTTTCAGAATGAGAATGCCGTAAGACAGTCACTTTCAAAAGCTGGGATTGAACCCGGTGATCCCGAGTATAGTGACTCGGTGAAATTCCATTTAGAGATACCAGTCGATTTATATGATAAATTAATTGAGGATATAGGGAACCAGACCCGGGGAAAATATAAAATAACTTTCTAACTATGGCTGCTAAAGACTTAAATTCAGAATTAGATTTAAAACATTTCAGGCTGAAGCTTATTAAGCTCAGGGATGAGCTTATGGAAGCTGAAGCAGGAAATTCTGATGAGGTAAAAACCGTTGAGCTCGACCAGTCACGAATCGGACGCCTAAGCAGAATGGACGAAATGCAGAACCAGCAGATGGCTCTTGAAGCCCAGCGAAGAAGGAAAATACAGATCAGGAAAATTGATGCCGCATGGCAGAGGATCGAAAACGGTGAATTCGGCCTCTGTTCTTACTGTGAAGATACAATTGAAATTGAAAGACTCGAATTTGATCCTACATCTGTACTCTGTTCCGAATGTATGGACATAGAATCATAGATGGAAACGGTAGATATTTTTGGCCTTACTGCAGCTTTACTGACAACTTCCGCTTTTTTACCCCAGGTAATAAAAACGCTCAGGGAAAAAGATGCCAAATCCCTTTCACTTCCAATGTACTTAATCCTGACAAGCGGGCTGCTTCTATGGCTTACATACGGGATATTGATAAAAGACTGGGCACTGATTATTGCTAATTCCGTAACAGGGATACTGGCATTAATTATTCTTATTGCGAAGATAAAGTACGATTATCTTTCATGACGTTCCTAATAGATGTATTATTCAAATGGCTCAAGACTATGAAGTACTGTCGGAATGAGTTCCGAGACCGTCGGGTGAATGTGAACGGCCCTCGATATAACAGTATAAGGCGCATTTGCATACATTACGTCAATAAGGCAGTGGATTGCTTCATCCCCTTCAATCCCAAGTATCGTGGCCCCAAGTATTTCTTTTGAATCAGCATCGACCATTACCTTTATAAAACCGTCTGTCTCACCCCTTTCCCTTGCCCGGCCAACCCGTGCCATCATTCTTTTGCCTATTAATGCTTTTTTCCCGGATTTTCTTACCTGGTCTTCCGTCATTCCAACCCTGCCCAGAGGCGGGTCAATGAAAAGGCCGTAGCAGGTGATCCTGTCATCAGCGCTTCTTGGGTCGTTATCAAGAAGGTTTGCCGCTACAATTTCATAGTCGTTGTAGGAAGTGTGGGTGAATGCGCCCCTTCCGTTACAATCACCTATGGCCCAGACTCCTTTTGCAGAGGTTTCCAGCTTGTCACTGACCTTTATATAGCCCCTGCTGTCGGTCTCAATACCAGTGTTTTCAAGGCCGAGGTCATGGGTGTTGGGGGTCCTACCTACAGCAAGAAGGAGATGACTCCCGGTGACTTTGTTATTGCCGTCACTGCAGTCAACACCTACGGATATTTTGCCGTCCTGTTCTTTATGCACGGTAAGGCACTCGGCGTTCAGCCTTATATTAATTCCTTCGTTTTCAAGTATTTCTTTTACAGTTTCGGATACATCCGGGTCTTCCCGGCCGATGAGGCTTCCGCCTTTTTCTATAATGGTTACTTTACTTCCGAATCTCCTGTACATCTGGGCAAATTCAAGGCCAATATAACTGCCGCCTATAATCACAAGGTGTTCGGGAAGGAAGTCTACATCCATTATGTTGGAGTTTGTAAAATATTCAACTTCGTCAATTCCGGGAAAATCGGGGATAAAAGCCCTCCCACCGACATTTATAAATATTTTTTCTGATTCAAGGACTTCATCACCAACTATTACAGTGTTATCAGACCCAAATCTTCCGTGCCCTTCATATATGGTTAAATTCTCTGTGCCTCTCAACCACGATTCGACGTTTTTATTTGAGGTCCCTGCCACATCGTCTTTCCTGGCTTTTACGGCTTTCATATCAACAGAAATATTCCCGTCGATATTTACGCCATATCTGTCTGCATTTTTTGCAACATAGGCTGCCCTTGCGCTGGCTACAAGTGTTTTGGTCGGTATGCAGCCTGTATTTACGCATGTACCTCCAAACAAGTTTCTTTCAATTATTGCCACCTGCATACCCTTCCCTGCAAAAGCAGCTGCAAGCGAAGGCCCTGACTGGCCCGTACCTATAATTATTGCATCATATTTAACAGACATGTTTTCTCCTCGGTATTCAGGGTGTTTTGTCTAATTATAGTGGGAATTCTGTTTGAATTAAACCGGTATTAATTATGAAGCAGGTGAACTTTCTGTAAGTTTAAAAATATCTGCCGATACTGATATTAATAAAGCTGTCATCCTTGAAGCCTTCAAAGATGTCCTGCTCGCCGTCTGAATTCATAAAAAGCCTTGTTTCGATCTCGGCGACCCAGTTTTCACCAAATCTCCTGGAGGCTTCTATAAAACCGAGCATTTCTCCCGTTTTTGTATCAGTAGTAAGTCCCGCGAGGAATTCGGTGTCTTCTATATCGTTCAGTGTATACCTGAGCCCTGCAAAGATGTCATTGTCAAAAAATGTGGGCGGTGCAAACTCAAGGTCCTCGTCCCTTCCGTCGTAAAGGTATTCGGAAAGTAGTCCCAGGTCGGCGTTTGAACCAAACACCTGGAAAAAGGTGTATTCAAAACCAAAAACAGTTGCAAAGAAATAACTTCCCTGTCCCCCCCGGCCTATTGCTTCGAGTTTAAGGAGCCATGCATCTCTTGTCCACTGTGCATCGAGGCCCACCTGGTTTATTATCTGGTAAAATGGCCGGAAAAACTGGCTCCCGTTGTCCCTGGTTTCAGTAAGAAATACAGGTTCACGGCTTGTACCGTAAAAAAAGGAAAGGCCGATATCCATTTCGTTAATTGTGTTGAACCACCTGAAAGCAAAATCAGGGTGAAACTCATCAAGGTCTGACTCGTATTCGGGATTTTCACTTATAGGCAGTGGCCCCCTAAGCCTTGCATCAGCTGATGGGAATGTACGTTTACGGAAATATGGCATAAAATAAAACTCGGCAGCTCCGTATTTTTCTGTCTCGTAGGAAAAAAAGGCCATAGGCTGCCCGAGCTTGTCTTCATTGTCTATATCTTCAACAAAATCAATCTGGTTTATTATGTCCACAAGGTGCCTTGATTCGGCAACGCCCCAGAATACGATGTCGTTTCCAAGAAGAAATGTCCAGTTTGAACTAAAGTGTATCCAGTTGAGTTCCCTTATATCGAAATGTGTACGGTTGTCATCTTCTAGGTCATAACGGAAAAAAGGGATAAACGTAAATCGGTCGTTACCGGAATCCAGTTCGTAGATAAATTCCGGCTCTATCTTAAATGAAGGGTCAAAGTGGTAGTTGTCCTGGTCAGGAAACTGCACTTCTTTAGGGAATATCCTGATTTCTGCGGAAATTTCCCCGCGGAAATCAAACTCGCCTGCAGCAGAATAAAGCGGTGCCGCTAAAATTAGAACCAATAGTGCCGGGTATTTCCAGAACATAGACTTTACTTTGCCCTTTTCAGCCTTGCAGGTGTAAATTCGTTTTCATTCTGGCCGACACCAAACTCCCAGTCATCAATAATAATATCCGTACTTTTACCGGTCTGGTGGTTTATCATGCTCAGCTTGTCTGCCCGCCAGAACTTGCCGTTATACTGCTGGTACCCGCTATAGGTCAGGGTTTTAAGAAGGGAGTTTTTCCTGTCATAAAAATCAATTTTCTGGACCCTGTATTCGTCCTTGTCCCACCACACATTAAGTCTTGTATAACCCGAGTTTTTATATAATGGGTATGACTCGACAACAAAACATTCAAGCTCCCCGCATTTTTCTTCACGGAGTAATTTATAGTCATATTTTTCTACCTCCTGCGCAAGCAGGTCCTCGTATGCAAATTCACTTCCCACAAAGGGGCCGGATTTGTTCTTGGATGATATTCTCTTGACCCTTTTAAGTGCCGGAAGGTAAAGCCACTGGTCGTCCGGGTCGAGTATCTTGGTATGGGATAAAAGTGCGGTCCCCTGGATGTCCCGGGGCTCATCAAATACCACTACGCTTTTATCTCCAAGTCCTTCATCGTTAATCTCAAAATTATTCTGCCTCAGCACCCTGACACTTTCCTGGCCCTGCTTGTTGCGGAGTATCATTTTTGATACTGACTTATTATCGTTCCAGCCTGTATCTCTTTTCTTTGCTTCAACTGCAACAGCTTTACCCTGCTGTTCGGGGGTCTGGGCAATTGCAGTTACCGTAAATAAAACCAGAAATAATAGTGCTGTTGATTTATTAATTCTTTTCATTGTTTCCTCCTGTTGTTAGCTTTTTTTATAATCTTTTTTATCTATCGTCATAAGAAGTGCCGGCAGAAGTAAAAAGTCCGTGATTAATGCACATATTATTGCTACCGATGTTAAAAGGCCCATATATGCTGTTACCCTGAAAGTACTGAGGCCAAGCATTAAAAACCCGCATGCAATAATGAATGAGGTGCCGACAAGTGCCATACCAACTGTATTAAATGCATACTTTATAGCGTCCCTTGTTCCGTAGCCAAGTTCCCTTCGGGCGCGGTAATACTTAGAAAGGAAATGCACAGTATCATCAATAATTATACCGATCGAGATACTTGCCACCACGGTTATCGCAAACCCTATTTCACCTTTTATTATTGCCCATATACCAAATGCCATTGCTGAGGGGAGTATATTTGGAATCAGGCTTATAAGCCCTATTTTAAAACTCCTTAGCGCAATCATAAGTATTATTGCAATTAAAATAAACCCAACGGTGGTCCCTACAACCATCCCGTCTATGTTTCTCCGGGTAATGTTAGCAAACATCATTGTGGTACCTGCGCCCCGGTTGTCCTGCATAGTTTTAAGGCCGTTTTCCCTCAGCCACCTATTTGCATCAAGGCTGCTTGCCTCGATGACCCGCAGGTCTGGATCTCCGTATGTAACGTCTATCCTGAGAGAGCTTTTATCGATGTTTATCTGGTCATTTACGTCAAGCCCGTATGGAAGAGACATCTCGTATAAAAGGAGATACTGCGCCCCCAGTTCCTGGGACTCCGGGAGCCTGTAATATGACGGGTCATCGCCGTTCATATTCATATTGAGCCTTTTCATCGTATCGCTGAACGTATTTACATGGGTTACTTCAGGTTTGGCCTTGAGCCAGTCTGTAAATTCACTTACCTTCGCCAGGAATTCCGGGTTACTGACACCGTTTGTACCATCTGATTCCAGGGAGAAACTCGTAAGGTATACGCCCGTAAGGTTATCTATTGAGAATTCCATATCGTTCCTGATGTCCAGTTTTTTACTGAAATACTCATGGTACCTGTCATTGATCTGCAGCTTTGATATGGAGAGTACAAGTATGAGGGTGATTGTCCCAAGAACTACAAGTATTGTTTTATGGTGTGCTATTACAAAACCACTAAGCATTTCCATAAAACTTGAAGCAAATTTTAATCTCTTGGGTGCTTTTACAGGCAGGATTGAAAGTACTGCAGGAAAAAATGTCATCGAGTAAAACCAGGCAACCATGACGCCAAATGCAGTAAGGTTTCCAAGGAGCCTGAAAGGAGGGGAGTCACTAAAGTTTAGGCTCAAAAATCCAATAGCTGTTGTAATACTGGTCAGGAATATAGGTTTTACGTTTACCTGGAAACTTTCCCTGAGGGCGTCAGGCTTGCTTTTACCGTTCTGCAGTTCATGAAAGAATGTTATCAGTATGTGTATGGCATCAGCAACCGCAAGCGTAAGTATAATATAGGGTACGGCAGCACTCACAGGGTCAAGGAAAACGCCCAGGTGACCTGCAGTTCCAAGGGCGGTAATTGTTGATATTATGACAAGGACAAATGTTATAAGTGCTGCTATAATTGAACGTAGAAAAAGTATAAGTGCGACAGTAAAAAGCAGAAACATAAGCGGCATCACCGTAGAAATATCTTTGACAGGGGTTTCCGCAAAGGCATTGTTCATCATTGAAACACCCACAAGCCGTATCTCCTGGTCAGGGTATTCTGCCTTGTACCGGTCCCTCAAATCTCTTACGAATGCAGCAACTTCAGGCACCTCGGATACAGACTCGCCCGGGGCCTGGATCCTTACATTTATCCCTGCTGTCTTTAAGTCTTCGGAAAGAAGTTTTTTATATATAAATGGTTCTTTTACAGAGACTTCTTTGGCCCTTTGGATCTTTGAGTCGTCAAATTCCCTTTCTTCAATCAGGTTCTCTACAATAAGATTGTCGCCGTCAGCCCATGTGTGCTGGAAATTTGTTATGGAATCTACCCTTGTTGAGTAGGGTATCTGCCATGACTCCTCTGTCATTTCGTAGATGGCGCCGAGTGTGGACTGATTAAAGACATCGCCTTCCTTCGGGTGAATAAGAATCAGGACATTGTCATTTTTTGTATAGGTATTTTCCAGTGCATCAAATGCGGTAAGGTCCGGGTTGTCGTCACTGAAGAAAACCCTGTAATCATTGTTGAGGCCAAGCTTGGGTATTCCCGTTGCAAGTCCGACTGTAAGTAATAGTGAAGCAATTAAAACTGCCCATTTCCATTTTATTATAAAATCTACATACGAATCAATTTTAGCACTCCCACTCATTGACGGTCTCCTTTTTGTACTACTTTGTACATTAATAGATAAAAATTCTTATTGTAAGATTATTGTGTCTTCTTAATTAATATAACAAATGTATCCATAGCTATTTTTTATTGTCTAAAATATCCTTCCATGCCTCGCCTGACATAAGCCCACGGTGATGGAAAAATATCAGCTGCGCGGTTTTTTTAAATATGTAATTGTTTAGCAGGAAATTTAAAACAGAGTTTGGCGGTGTAAAAATGTCATTAATGTTTCTCAGTAATTTTTTATACCTGTAGGAAGGAATATGCTTTTTTATTACAAGCTCGGGTGGGTAACCACCGTCCTGGAGGTAATCACTTATTGAAATTCCGAGCATCCTTCCTATTTCAATCGCGGGGTGTATCCCTCCGGCAGTCATTGGTGAAACAAAGCCCGCGGCATCACCAAGGAGGCAGATATTGTCCCTTGCAATGGGGTTTACCGGGCCTCCGCATGGTATATAGCCTCCCCTCCTGTTTATTATTTCAAGGTTTTTTAATCCAAAATGATCAATAACTTTATTATAGAACTTTGGCATATTCGGCCTTGCTGGAAATTTTGTTGCAAGCCCGATCTGTGTAAGCCTGACCCCGGGGACTATCCACGCGATATATCCCGGAGCAAGTTCGGAGTCCAGGAATACGTGGAGAAAATCTTTTTCTATCCCTTCTACCCCGCTTACTTCGTACTCGGAGCCGAGCAGGAATTCACTGTTTCTTCCAAGCTGAAAAATGTCAGCTATTTCTGATGTTGCACCGTCAGCACCCACAAGAAAAGAGGATTTTATTTTATGTTCGGGAAGCAGTATGTCATGACCCTCTATCATACCGCTTTTTACTTCTTTTCCGAACCTGAGTTCGGCCCCGTTATTTAATGCCTGGTCAGAAAACCATTTAAGTACGGCGCATGTGTCAGTAGCAAGGAAGTAATACCCGGGAGATTTGAGGTCAATATATTGTAAATTAGGGCTGTAAAGCCTTACGCCGTGGATTTTGTTTATAAGCCCTGACGGCAGGTCCACCTGGTCTGCAATTTCTTTTACAAAAATCCCGGTGCTTTGTGTATACGAGTCGGGTGATTTTTTTTTATCAATTACCAGGGTCTTAAGGCCCCTTGCTGCTGCAGCACCGGCGCATGCAAGGCCGCCGAAACTTCCGCCGACTACAGTGAGGTCGTAACTATCCATCTGATAAATACTATATTTATACCAGGGGATTTAAAAGTGGATCTTTAAAATACTAGCTTTGTCTGGGGGTATGCAGAATACCAGCCAAACCAAAAAGCCCTGTGTGCAGGGAGCCGGTATAGTATCTTACCGTCCGGAGATTCCAGTTTTGATTCTGAAAGTATCCATTTGGTATTTTTACTGTCGCTGACTGTGTACTGCCGGTCCCAGCTGGTAAATTTCCTGCCTTTGGATTCATATACCCTTGAAGCGCCTGAACTGTCTGTAAAAATAACAAACTCCCTGTCACCTATGCTGCTCTGATATACAGGGTTTTTCGCAAGGTATGTTGACGAAACTGCGAGAGGCATATTGGAGTGTTCCACAAACACCAGACCAAGGACTTCGTCCTTGTTTTTTAACCTTTTATCAAGCTTGGGAACCGTAAACATTAACTCGTCTGTTGCAAAGTACTGGTTGTAAGCCACTCCTTCACCGTAATCTCTCCTGTGTCCGGTATCGAGGGAGAGTACTTTCGTCCCGGGATGACGTTTTTTCCATTCGCCCCATGTTGTGGTGACAATACTCATTCTTTCGAGTTCTATATCTTCGTCTGCTAATTTCCCTATTACTGGCCTTCCCCAGAGCGTGTTCCAGAGAGATTGTGTTTTCTTGTCGTACATCAGTTTATTGGACCTGTACAGGAAGCCGCTTGTGCCAATTTCATGGTTAACGCCTTCCGCAACTGTTTTGTAGAGGATCATTGATCCGCAAAGTGTGCAGTATACTCCTGCAACGGGGATACCACCCACAACATCCACGAACATTTCATGCCATGCCAGTATCCTTTTGGGATAAGCCCTGGCGTCGCTGTTAACTTCGAGGCCAAATACGATATTACTGTCTTCAAGGTATTTTGCCTCGGGGGCAGAGATCATTTTTGGGTTCCTGAGAGGCGGTATTCCGTCCTGTACCACCCCGCCCCAGCGTACTTCATCAAGCCGTATTTTTGAACTGTAATTACTGTTGAAGTAAGCGCCAAACTTTGGATCAATTATAGAATAAAGGCGGGATTTAAAGTCTGCATACTGTTCATGATCGATACTTTCCTGGTTCCATATCCACTCGTACCATGCGTCTATGTTGTAGCCAAATTTCTTTCCAGTCTTTTCTTCCATCAGTTTTAAATATTCCGCGGTAAAAGACGGCCCCCGCGTAAGGTAAATAACTTCAAGCATCATTATTGTATAAGACGGTTCCCAGTTTTCCCTTATATAGTCGAGTGATTCCTGCTTGCCCTTGTCATCTGCAGTGACAAGGTTTACAAAGGTTTCCGGGACGTTTTTATCCGCAAGGGAATTATGAGAAAAAAATAAAGTACAGCACCCAAAGATGATTGAGAATAATAGTGTATTAGTTTTCATAGTTAATATCCGTATTTAACATACGAATATTAAGATTAAAAAGTATTTAAAAAGTTTCCGTGGTGTTAAATTGAACAGGACAATATATTATTCCAGTCCGATTTTTTCTTTATCAACATCTACCTCGGTATAGTCTTCATTGGCCTTTATAACTTCCCTAACAAGGTCTATCCTTCTGCTTTTGCTGACCTTCCCTTCTTCTTCAAGCTGTTCCATGGCGCTTTTGTAACCGTCATCTTCCTTTTCAGGACGCAGAATATCGCATGAAGCCATAGAGACGCACATTGAAATTAGTAATAGAAAAACCGGTATATATTTCATAACCATTCACCCCTGAATAACTATTTAATATAATTGTAATGCATGTTTGAGAAGTTTATTGAGAAACTTTTTCCCTGTGTTTTTCTGCATATTTGGCTTTCCTTCGCTTCCCGTCCCAGATCATTACAGGAAGAAGCAGTCTCTTGAGGAAGGGGATTAGCATCCCGATCTTTGCAAGTACGCCTGTATGGCCGGGTTTAATCCTTTCCATTTTTCCGTCTTTTGCGGATTTCAGTATAAGGTGCGCTATCTCTTCTGATGTGGAGACAGTAGTTGAAAAAACAAGGTCATGGACTTTATCTATATGGTCCATAATAAAAGGGGTATCAACAGGCCCGGGGCAGATTGAACACACTCTTACATTTGTGTCTGCCAGCTCATCAGCAAGAGCGTAGCTAAATCCCCTCAGTCCAAACTTTGTTGCAGAGTAGACAGTCTCCGTGGGAATGGGGAATATGCCTAGTATAGAAGCCACGTTGATTATCCTGGCTGATTTCGATTCCAGTAAATGCGGTAGGGCAAGTTTAGTTAACCTTATCGGGGCTTTCAGGTTTACCTCGAGTATCTGGTCGTATTCCTTAAGTTCAATATCTTTAAACTCTCCCTGTGCCGTGTAGCCGGCGTTGTTTACAATTATATCCAGGCCACCAAAGGTGTTTACCGTTTCCTTAATAAGGTTTTTGCAGTCAGTAAGCCTGGAAATATCGGTCGTTACTTTTAAAACCTGTGCATCATACTGTTTCAGCTCCGTTTCAAGTTCATCGAGCTTACCGGTACTCCTTGCTGCAAGCACTACATTTGCCCCTTCACCTGCAAACAGCTTAGCCGTAGAAAACCCAATTCCGGAGGAAGCACCCGTGATAATTACCGTTTTGTTCTTTAAGTTCATAGTCATAACTATTTATTTTAACCGTAACTTATTATGATAGTATTAAAGATGAGGATAAATTTAAAAAATAGATGAAATGATGAATTTATTTAAGAAGTTCTTACTTTTAATAATTTTTTTATGCCTTTCAAATACCACTGCAGTTAAATCAGAGGAAACAGATTCCCCTTTTTATCCTGATCTGCAGTTTTCGGGAAGTGTTGTAGTTGCCGGGAATGAAGTTGCCAACGATGAGACTGTCGTACTCAGATCGGTATCAGCTGTAAAAAAGGAAGAGGGGAAATGTGCGGTAACCTTTGATTACGAGATATACAACAAGGGTGCCATTGCTATTAACCAGAGGTTTTTCTCAGGGATTGAGATAAACGGCAGGATTGATTCCTCGAGACTAATCCAGGGAATTGGGGCAAATGAGAAGAAGGTAATAAACGCTGTTATCTGGCTTAACCCTGACGAACCTACGGATATTCGTATACTCCTGGACAATTTTCATAATGTAAAAGAGGTGTCGGAAGAAAATAACACCCGCGCGGTAAGGATACTGCTTAAAGGCAGCTGCGAGTCTGATGGTGAAATAAGTACCGAAGAAGATGGGGACAGCAAGGGACTGTTTAAACGTTACCAGTTTAAAAAATAGTTTATAAAAAGAAAAGCCCAGCCATATTGACTGGGCTTTATAACAATTAGTACATAGGTACTAAGGAAGACCTATGAATTGTTAATAGCGTTAAGGTCAACGCCGAATACCAGATATTTCTCACGGTCAACATCTGAAGTGATAGAACTGTCGCTGTTGTTCAGCTTCTGAACGTTTAGTGTATCTCCAAAATCATTGGCTACATATCCGCCAGTACTTTCAGAAACCTCTGCACGTTCAATAGGCAGTTGCACTCCAAGTGCGTTAACTCCCGCGTAAGAACTAAGTGGTAAAGCAAATGCTAGTGCTAAAACTGATGTTAGAAGTAATTTATTCATTATCTTCTACCTCCTGTTAAATTGTTTTCGTATATATAGTTGCAACTGCAACTATAAAGGAT
>CAJHZB010000012.1_pt1 | contig 81836 bp, 76 predicted proteins | sample 9198931 | NCBI WGS metagenome assembly CAJHZB01 (sample SAMEA7708346, study PRJEB35096) | sediment metagenome | biome: marine neritic benthic zone biome [ENVO:01000025]; feature: sediment [ENVO:00002007]; material: shallow marine sediment [ENVO:03000034] sea grass bed [ENVO_01000059] ... | reverse complement strand
CAACGTGCATCTTAGTCCATTTAAATTTATATTTCGATTAAAGTTTTAATAAACTCCTGAGGAAAGCAAAACAACGTGCATCTTAGTCCATTTAAATTTATATTTCGATTAAAGTTTTAATAAATCCTTACAGGTAGCAAAATAATAAGATCTTAGTTGAAATTAGTTTGTCCTGTGTTAATTTTTTTGAACCATATTTATAAGCCGAAGTGGTGGAATTGGTAGACACGCTATCTTGAGGGGGTAGTGCCTTACGGGCGTGGGAGTTCGAGTCTCCCCTTCGGCATACATTTTCAGCCAGCTTGATTTTGAAAAAATAATCAAAAAATACTATCATAGTGCTTAAGCTCTAGGTTAAGTTCAAAAAGGGAGGAATTAACATGAATTCCAGAATGTTATTTTTACTAGGGATAGTTTTATCTTTATTAATCTCATTACCATTTTCTTCATTTGCTGGTATGCCACCTATAGGTGATGATGATGACCTGCCAATCCCGGAAACAGATTCTGCAAAATTTGTTCAGGTATCGTTTTTTGATTTAAGGGACAGGGAGAGTTATGTACAGGTAACAAATACCAGTACTGCCCCTAAGGTGCTTCATGTACAGATATTTGATGTAAATAATGATTGTAACGAAAATAATTTCTTTGATGACTATACGGGCAAAGATACTCATGTTTATAATATGAGGGATATCCTGACCAATGATGGCGATGATTCCGGCGTTCAGCTTGCTGATGGTGCTTATGGAATAGTTGTCATATATTCGGTTGTCAGTGAAGGGGGCCCTTTTGATACAGGACAGGACCTTGTTGGTAATTTCAGGATTCTTGATGACCTTGGCTACGAATACAGGACTAATTCACAGGCATTTTTTCTGAATGAGGAACCTGAGCCGGAGAATTCCCAAAGGTTTTTACATTTAATTTTAACACTGCAGCCGGCGCCAGTTTTTCCGATGTAGTTGGTGTTAATATGGTTTTCGATGAAGGTTCAAATGAATTTGTGGTTAATCCGCTCGAAGTAGGAATGACCCTGGACGTAGATATATTTAATAATGCAGAGGTCCCGTTCTCATGCCGTGACGTAGCTTTTGTATGTGCAACTGATGACAGCCCTGTAATTGATTCAATACTTGAATTTGCCGGCGTGTCTGTGGCGGCTTTTGAATACGGTATAAACAACGCACTTCCACATAGTAAAGACGGAGAACTGCTCTGTCCCGGGAATGTAATCGATGAAGGCCATGCGAAGCTTACAATCGAATCCATTTCGACGGAAAGCTTAGTATCAGCATTTTTTGTAGGGCTTAATAACGGCAATGGAAGGGGCAGTATGGACTCTCTTTGGGACCCGTTTGATAATGATTTTATAAGGGACCTTATCATAGGCGACTCCACTGTAGTTGAGAGTGAAAGCCTGATTTTCCCTGTAACTATTACTACCCCATCGGATGAACCGCTATCTGTCGAACTTGCACTTGTAGACGGTACTACAGATGGTACTAACGATTACACAGAGGCATCTTCCAGGTGCAGTCTCGAGCCTGATATGAACTTTGTACCCTGCGGTGCGATTGAGTTTCCTCCAGGTGTTACAATGGCTTATTATCTTATACCAACCGTTAACGATGATATATTCGAACCCGATGAACAGCTCACTGTTGAATTTGTAAGTGCAACTGGTGACATAAGAAATACAAATTTTGGTACCGGGACTATACAGGATGATATGATGCCGCCTGATATAACAATCTTTGATTCAACAATTGTAGAGAGCGGGGGAAGTATGATTATTGATCTGGAGCTTTCCGGGCAATCATCGGAAACAATTACAGTTGAGCTACTTACTGAGGATGGAACTCCTGATCCTGCTACGGAAAATTCTGACTACACTTCACAGGATGGTGTACAGGTGACTTTTCCACCTCTGAATACAATGCAAAGCATCATGATTCCTATTATTGATGATGGTATATGCCCGCCTGAACCACTTAACGAAACATTTATGATTGATGTAAATAATGTATTAAGTGGCCAGATTGGATCAGTTACGCCGGGAACAGGAACAATAATAAATCCGGTTTGTTTCATAGTACCATAGTTAATTTTTAATATAAAAACATTAAAGCCTTCTGTTAATTTATATATTAAACAGGGGGCTTTTTTATTTATCTTCTTCTCTTAAAATATCTTTATCTATCTCCAGGAACAGTATGGCAGAGTTGTGGTCAGGATACAGCTCAACAAAGTAGCGCTGGCCTTTATGGACTTTTGTGTTTTCTACAGAGCAGAATGCCTTTAACCTGCTGATTTTCTTTTCAAACCGTTCAGGGTTGTAAAAGTTTTGCTTTTGTACGGTTTTTAGTTCTATTACCTTCTTCATTTTTTAAAGAAGCGGTAACCGGGGAGAGTCTGTAATCCGGTTACCGCCTTAAGGAGTGAATGGGATGAACCATTGCATTGTTTAGATATTAATAAATTATTATATATCAAAATATATAATATATAATATACTGTATTGTAACAAAATGCAATAAATAATTAAAGAATTAATAGTTTATATGAAGATAAGTATGAAAATAGGATAATAAGGGAAAAAGTTTTAAAGAAAAAATATGCTCACAGCATCATTTATAATGCTCTGAATAAGAAGTATCAGGGGGTTGTGTTATTAAGAAATTTTTTGTAAATATCTTCGGCTTTGTCAAACTGCCCCATTTTTTCATAAGCAAGGCCCAGGTTTATATTGGCCTGTTTTTCATAGGGACTGCCGCTATTTTGAAGTTTTGAAAGATATTTTTCTGATTCCTGCCAGTTCTCGAGGTTGTAGTAGGACAGGCCAAGAGTAAAATTAGCGCTGTCCACAAGAAGCTGGTTATCAGGTGAATCATTTAGATAATCATTTAATGATGCGATTGTTTTTTCATACTGGCCTAGGTCGTAATTTAATATGCCCGTATAATAGAGTGCGAGTTTTGCAGATTGCTGGGAAGGGTGTTCTTTTATAAGTGTTGCAAAGCCTTCAAGTGCAGGATCAATGTTGCCTGAATTGTACTGTACAAGCGCATTCTCAAACATCTCACCGGCAATCTGTGCTTTCTTTTCCTGGTGGGAGGATACGAGGTAGATAACGATAAGTAAAACAACTATACCGCCGACTGCATAAAGTATTTTATTAAAATTTTCAGCTGCTGTATCTACGAGGTCTGAAATAAACTGTCTGAATTTGTCAGGTTGTTTTAACTCTTTAATTGTGTATTTAATTTTTTCGCTCATTGGGTGAGAAATTATAATGATTCACATCTATAATTCAAGTAACATCATAATTTGAATAACTTAGTTAATTCTTTATTCTTGCTAATAAATCTACATAAAGATACAATTATTAATGTCGATAATTATGCTAAAACACAATCTTCCATATATAAATATATTAATTTTTATATTTTTATTCTCCATTGGGGTAATAAACGTAAACGCCCAGACGGATATAAATAAAAATGTAATTACAATAGAAATTAACGGCACAATTAACCCCTCTACAACAGACTATATAAAAGCCGGGCTTATTGAGGCCAGGGAACAAAACTCCCAGGCACTGCTGATATTGCTGGATACACCCGGAGGACTGCTTAATTCGACAAAGGATATAGTAAAACTTATCCTCAATTCTGATGTTCCCGTAATTGTCTACGTATACCCGAAGGGTTCAAGCGCGACATCTGCAGGGGTATTTATTACCATGTCAGGAAATATTGCTGCCATGGCCCCCGGAACGAGTATTGGCGCAGCGCACCCTGTAAGTATCGGCGGCAAAAATACAAAACCAAAGAGGAACACAAACCCGCTTGAGAAAAATAAAGAGTCGCAGGGAAAAGATGAAGCTGAAAACAGTGATATAATGGGTGAAAAGATTGAGAACTACGCAATATCTTTCCTTCAGAGTATTGCTGAGGAAAGGGGCAGGAATATTAAATGGGCAGAGCAGGCGGTAAAAAACAGTGACTCCATTACCGCAAATGAAGCACTTGATCTTAATGTTATAGATGTAATATCGCCTAATGTTCCTTCACTTCTAAACGCTGTAAATGGAAAGAAAGTAAAAGTTAATGATAAGCAGCTGGTACTTAATACATCAGGGGCAAAACAGAAATTTTTTGAGATGAGCCTTAAACAGAAAATTGTAAATATTTTAAGCACACCCGATATTGCATTTTTACTCCTGTCACTTGGTTCACTTGGTATCTTAATCGAATTTTATAATCCGGGCACAATATTCCCCGGAGTAGCGGGACTTATATCCCTTCTGATTGGCTTTATTTCGCTGCAGATCCTACCTTTTAATTACGGAGGTCTTGCGCTTGTATTTGTTGGTCTTGCCCTTTTTGTCGCGGAGGTGTATGTCACAAGCTATGGATTGCTGAGCCTTGCCGGCCTTATAAGCTTTATTTTTGGGGCAATTCTGCTGTTTGAAACTAATGAATCTGATGTGAAAGTCGGACACAGCGTAATTTTTGCAACTTCTGCGACCCTTGGACTATTTTTTCTTTACGTAGCATACTCGGTGTCCCGGACAATAAACCTCTCAACAATGAGCGGTTTTGAAGGTATGGTAGGTGAGACCGGAGAAGTGGTATCTTGGGAAGGCAACAGTGGTAAAATTTATATTAACGGCGAATACTGGGACGCATTCAGTGACGAGATTCTCCAGCCGGGCAGCAGTGTAAAAGTAGTTGAAAGTAAGGGAAGTTTAAATATTAAAGTATCTAAAAACTGATTTCGGAGGTAAAAAATGAGTACTCCATTGATTGTTGTAATCGCTATTATTGGTCTGATTATATTTTCCGGCGTAAAAGTCCTTTATGAATATGAAAGGGGTGTCGTTTTCAGGCTTGGAAGACTATCAGGTACAAAGGGGCCGGGAATTAAATGGATTATCCCGGGAATCGATAAACTTATAAAGATAAGCCTTCGGGTAATTACTATGGACGTACCGCCGCAGGACGTGATCACAAAGGATAACGTTTCTGTTAAAGTAAATGCCGTTGTTTATTTCAGGGTCGTAGAACCCGAAAAGTCTATAGTCCAGGTTGAGAACTACCTTTATGCAACTTCTCAGCTTGCTCAGACTACCCTAAGAAGTGTACTTGGGCAGGTGGAGCTTGATGACCTTCTGGCAGAAAGGGAAAAACTTAACCTTAAACTTCAGGACGTTCTCGATAAGCAGACTGATGCATGGGGAATAAAGGTTACACTTGTTGAGGTCAAATATGTTGACCTGCCGCAGGACATGCAAAAAGCCATGGCCCGCCAGGCAGAAGCTGAGAGAGAAAGAAGGGCTAAGGTTATCGCAGCGGAAGGTGAGTATCAGGCTTCTACAAAACTTTCAGAAGCTTCGGGCATACTTTCTCAAAACCCAATGGCGCTTCAGTTGAGGTATCTGCAGTCTATGATAGAGATGTCTTCGGACAAAAGCTCTACCATTGTGCTGCCTTTGCCAATAGATCTTTTAACGCCGTTTATAGAAAAATATAAAAAAGACATTAGCTAGTATTCTTTATTTACAAAGTGAGAATAAAATGCCAATAAGAAATTTTTGCAAGATTTTTGTACTCTTTTTATCGGTTCTTATCGCCTCCTGTGGAGGAAACTCAGATAATCAAATTAGCTCTGATAACAAAAACGCTAATGATTCTGGCCCTGTTGAAGGAGGCTGGCTTATTTATCATCTGGGTGCCGAACCGGCAACACTAAACCCCATAACAGCAACTGACGCATCAGAATCAACTATTAACGGCGGGAAGATATACGAGACTCTTATTGAAAGAGACGATGAGACACTTGAGCTTAAACCTCTTCTTTCCGAGTCTTGGGAAATCTCTGATGATAAATTAAAGTACAGGTTTAAACTGAGAGAAAATGTTAAATGGCACGACGGAGTACCTTTCACTTCTGAAGACGTGGTATTTTCCTATAAATCGATCATGAATCCCAAGGTCGATGCCCCTCACCTAAGGAGTTATTACCAGGAAATTCTGGATGTTAAGGCGATAGGGGATTACGAGGTTGAGTTTACCTATGCCAGGCCCTATTTTCTCGCACTAGAGTTTTGCGGAGGTATGCCGATCGTACCGAAACACCTGTTCGATAAGGGCGATTTTAATAAGAACCCCTTTGGAAGGAAGCCTGTTGGGACGGGCCCTTATAAATTTGATAAATGGACAACTGGCTCAGAAATTGTTGTTGTTAAAAATGATGATTACTGGGGTAAAAAACCTGATTTAAACAGTATTGTATTTAAAATTATATCTGATAACACAGTTGCATTTCAGGTTCTTAAAAGAGGAGACCTCGACCTCTCGGGGCTCACACCTATTCAGTGGGAAAGACAGAGTAATACAAAAGTATTTAAAGAAAATTTTAATAAATATAAGTATTTCAGGCCAAATTACAGTTTTATCGGCTGGAATATGAAAAAGCCGTTTTTTAGTGACAAAAGAGTTCGCACTGCAATGACTCACCTGCTGAACAGGCAGGAGATACTCGATAAGATTTTACTTGGCCTCGGAGCAATTGTTACAAACCCCTTTTATATAAACAGCCCGGAATACGATAAATCAATAAAACCTTTAGCTTACAGTCCGGAAGCAGCTGTCAAACTTCTTGACGAAGCCGGGTGGACTGACAGCAACAGCGACGGTATCAGGGACAGGGACGGAGTAGAGTTTGAGTTTGAGTTTCTGCTTCCAAGCGGTTCGGATACAAGCGAAAAAATTGCAACTGTATTAAAGGAAGAGCTGGACAGTGTTGGAATAAAAATGAATATAAGAAAAACCGAGTGGGCCGTATTTACAACCAGGCTCCAGGAGCGGAGGTTTGACGCTGTTACACTTGCATGGAGCATGGGAGTTGAGTCAGACCCTTATCAGATCTGGAGTTCGACCCAGTCTGTTACCGGGTCTAATTTTGTAGGTTTTGAAGAAGACAGGGCAGATAAACTGATTAACCAGGCCCGTCAGGAATTTGACCGGAATAAAAGAATTGAACTTTACAATGAATTTGCAAACATTATTCATGAGCAGCAGCCCTACACATTTTTATTTTGCAGCATGTCAACAGTTGCCGTAAACAACAGGTTTAGAAATGTTGAGGTTTATCCACTGGGCCTTGACCCACTAAGATGGTACGTTCCAAAAGAGCTCCAGAAATACGGGACAAACTGATTTTAGTGCCTTTAGATTTAATAAGAATTACCATTTTCAAATAAATGAAAGACTATCTCATAAAAAGGTTCTTGCTTCTTATTCCAACAATGATTGGAATTTCACTCATAACCTTTTTCATTATTCAGCTGGCCCCGGGAAACCCGATCCAGCAAAAGCTGGGTTTAGATGAAGGAATTAAAGCCGAAGCAATTACCAAGGATGTCATAGAACAGACAAAAAAGCTGTACGGGCTCGATAAACCAATTCATACCAGATACCTGATATGGCTTAAGCAGATTGTCACATTAAATTTTGGTGATTCCTACAAGGACCACCGCCCGGTTATTACAAAGATTAAAGAAAGACTTCCCATTACACTTACGCTTAATTTCTTATCAATATTTTTTATATATTTCATTTCCATACCTGTAGGGGTATATTCCGCGGTGCGTCAAAAAACGCCCGGTGAAAGGATTTCCACGTTCTTTTTGTTTGTGCTGTATTCAATCCCGAGTTTCTGGATGGCGATGATACTTATATTTTTTCTTGGAGGAGGGGAGTTCTGGAACGTCTTCCCGGTATACGGCATATTCTCGCAGGGAGCTGAGAACTACAGCTTCGGCGGAAAGGTCCTGGATTTTCTCTGGCACATTACTCTGCCGGTATTCTGCCTTACCTATGCCGGGCTTGCCTCACTTTCGAGGTTTCAAAAGGGCAGCCTCCTTGAAGTCCTGAAGGAAGACTATATAAGGACTGCAAGGGGTAAGGGGCTTGACGAGAAAACCATACTATTCAAGCACGCACTAAGAAATTCTTTAATACCAATTATTACTATACTCGGTGCGATACTGCCTGCGCTTATAGGCGGAAGTGTAATTATAGAAACAATTTTCTCTATTCCCGGTATAGGAAGGCTCGGTTTTGAAGCAATTCTTTCAAGGGACTACCCCGTGATCATGGCTATAGCCACAATATCAGCATTTCTCACACTGATAGGGATACTTATATCAGACCTTGCATATGTACTGGTTGACCCGAGGATAAGTTTCGGTAAGAACTGACAATGGAAAACGAAAGTATAAGCTACTGGAAATCAGTCTGGATAGAGTTCAGGAAAGACAGGATGGCATATATATCACTGCTTCTTATTATGCTGCTTGCTTTTATAGCCGTATTCCAGAGCATTATTGCAGGCAATAAACCGATACTGCTTGTGGAAAAAGGGGAAGTCTACTTTCCCGCGGTTGTTGATTACCCAGAGTTTACCGGTACAAATTTTAAAAGAATCTACGAAGACGGAAAAAACGGGTTTGCCATTTTTCCGCCGATTAAATACAGCCCTACGGAAAATGACCTTAACGCGATACTGGAGCCTCCTTCTTCAAGCCATCTGTTTGGTACAGACGACAGGGGAAGGGACGTACTCAGCAGGATGGTATACGGTGCGAGGATATCACTTTCGATAGGGTTTCTCGCAGTCGGAATATCAGCAATTATCGGGATTATACTTGGAGCTGTCGCGGGCTTTTACGGCGGAACTCTTGATTTTGTAATTTCCAGGCTTTTTGAAATTATGATGACTTTCCCGGTCTTTTTCCTGATCCTGACAATACTTGCCTTTAGTAACCCGAGCATTTATAACATAATGATTGTAATAGGCCTTACGAGCTGGACGGGAATAGCCCGGCTTGTAAGGGGAGAGTTCCTGAAACTCAGGAACTTTACCTACGTGGATGGAGCAAGGGTCCTTGGCAGCAGTGATATCAGGATAATATTCAGGCATATTCTGCCAAACTCACTTGCCCCCGTGCTTGTGAGTGCAACATTCGGAATAGCAGGTGCGATACTTGTGGAATCAAGCCTGAGTTTCCTTGGGTTTGGTGTACCGCCGCCGCAGCCAAGCTGGGGAGATACTTTGTCCCAGTCACAAAAATATGTAGATTTTGCGTGGTGGCTCGTGTTGTTTCCCGGCCTTCTGATATTTTTGACTGTGACATCACTTAACCTTGTGGGCGAAGGGTTCAGGAATGCAATTGATCCAAAATTAAAAGGTGCGTAAGAATTGGACAATATATTAGAACTTAAAAATCTATCTATTAGTTTTGGGAATAAAAAAGAACGTTACGAAGTCGTAAGCGACGTCTCTATAAACGTAGCAAAGGGGAAGATCGTATGTGTGGTTGGTGAAAGCGGGTGCGGAAAAACGGTCACTGCACTATCCGTTATGGGCCTGCTCCCGATACCCCCAGGGAGAATTGAATCTGGTGAAGTTATGTTTGACGGGCAGGACCTTCTCCAACTGTCTGATAACCAGTTAAGAGAATACCGTGGAAACCGGCTTTCCATGATTTTCCAGGAACCGATAAGTTCACTTAACCCCGTTTTTACAATAGGTGACCAGATTGGGGAAGCAATAAGGGCCCACAGGCAAGTAACTTCTTCCGAAGAGAAAGAGAGGGTAATTGAGCTACTTGACCTTGTAGGGATACCTGCACCTGAAACGAGGCTCAACAGTTATCCCCATGAGCTTAGCGGGGGAATGTGCCAGAGGGCAATGATAGCTATGGCATTATCCTGCGACCCGGAACTCCTGATAGCAGATGAGCCTACAACAGCGCTGGATGTAACTATCCAGGCAGGAATACTTGAGCTGATACTCGAATTAAGGGACAGGATAGGTATGGCCGTAATGCTGATTACACACGATCTCGGCATTGTTTCGGAAATTGCAGATGAAGTCTATGTGCTTTATGCGGGGAAAGTAGTTGAAAAAGGCACCAGGAATTCGATCTTTGACCGCCCATCTCATCCGTATACCATAGGGCTTATTAATTCTGTACCTTCTTTAGTAGAGAAGACAGGTCTGTTAAAGTCGATTGCCGGGAATATTCCATCACCTAAAAACTTTCCAAAAGCATGCAGGTTCCAGGACAGGTGTGAATATGTTTTTGATAAATGCAGGCAGACCGAGCCGCCACTTGAGAAGATAGACGAGCAGCACTATGCTGCCTGTTACAAATCCGGAGAACTGTTTAAAAGCTGATATGAATATTTTAGAGACCAAAAATTTAAAAAAGTATTTTCCAATAAAAAGCGGAGTATTCTCAAGGACCGTAAACTACGTAAAAGCCGTAGACGGGGTAAGCCTGGATATAAAAAAGGGGACTACTCTTGGCCTGGTAGGTGAAAGCGGCTGCGGAAAATCTACGCTCGGAAAAACCATAATAAAACTTCTAAATCCCACGGAAGGCCGGATTGTATTCGATAATACCGATATTACCGATTTTGATACTGCAACGGTAAGGCCCCTTAGAAAAAATATGCAGATGGTCTTTCAAAACCCCTACGGGTCATTAAATCCCAGGATGAACGTTGAGAGCCTTGTCACGGAGGGCATGGAAATACATGATCTTCACAGTAAATCTGAAAGGAAAGATGCCGCGGTTGACCTGCTTGAGAAAGTTGGTCTTGAAAAATACACTCTCAATAAATACCCGCATGAATTCAGCGGCGGCCAGAGACAGAGAATTGCAATAGCACGCGCACTTGCGGTTAAACCTTCATTTATTGTATGTGATGAACCCGTGTCAGCCCTTGATGTTTCGGTACAGGCCCAGATCGTTAACCTCCTTCAGTCACTCCAGGACGAATTCGACCTGACATACCTTTTTATTTCTCATGACCTGAGGGTAGTAAAACATATAAGCGATATTGTTGCAGTTATGTACCTTGGAAAAATAGTAGAGATTGCCTCAAGTGAAGAGATATATAAAAACCCTCTTCACCCGTATACAAAAATATTAATTTCTGCCATTCCTGATATAAAAAAATCTACTGAAAACAGTAAGATCGTCATCTCCGGAGACGTTCCCAATCCAATTGATCCCCCGAGCGGCTGCAGTTTCCACCCAAGGTGCCCGATAGCAGAAGAAAATTGCAGAATTACAACGCCCGAACTGGCCGATAAAGGTGACAGTCACAGGGCCGCATGCCATTTAGTATGATGCCCTTGCATTTAACCTGACATATATTATATTAAGTCAGCTAAAATTGTTGTATCGGATATTTATAGATGTTATTTAATGTTGACGATATAACTGGGGACGGGTTGCATATTAAAACCCGTAAGCAATCAGACTGGGTCACCAATATACCGGAACTGGTTGATGAACTCAGTGATCTTGGTCTTGCAAAAGATATAGATTTTGATCTGACTGTAACCAGGATAATAAGGGAAATAAGTGTAAACGGCATGATACAATTTGGCATCAGGACCAAATGTGCAAGATGCCTGTCAGAAACAGAATTAGATTTACAATCTGATGTAAATTTTCTTCTTACACCAAAGGATGAATCATATACAGAGAGTGAAGAAGGTGATTTGGATCATGATTTTTACGAAGGAGATACGGTAGATATATCAGGATATTTAAGAGAATTAATAGCAATAAATATTCCTTTTAATATTATATGCGGTAAAGAATGCAGGGGACTTTGTTCCAACTGCGGCATAAATTTAAACACAGCTAGTTGTAATTGTGAAAAAAATCTTAAAAAATCTGCATTTGCAGTATTAAAAGATATTAAGTTATGATTAACTAGCTCGGGAGAAAAAAATGGCACTTCCTAAAAGAAAAACATCTAGGTCAAAATCAAGAAAAAGAAGGACCCACTATACAGCATCAATGCCCGGGCTTTCTCTATGCCCAAACTGCGGTGAACACAAACCCCCTCACAGAGCATGTCAAAGCTGCGGATTCTACAAGGGCAGAACACATATTAAAGAGCAAGAAATAGAAGAAGTAACAGAGGAAGAGTAAGTTTACTTATAATAATGACTGCTTTTGTATTTCCAGGCCAGGGATCACAGAAAATTGGTATGGGGTCAGAGTTTTATAACGAATTCCCCGTAGCCAGGCAAACTTTTGAAGAAGCCAGTGATACTCTCAAATTTGATTTAGCAAAATTATGCTTTGAAGGAGAACTCGAAGAGTTAAGCCTTACTGCCAACGCCCAGCCGGCACTTTTAACCACAAGCATTGCGGCACTCAGGGTATTGGAGCAGGAAACTGACCTTGCCCCGGAGTTTGTAGCGGGCCACAGCCTTGGAGAGTTTTCAGCCATTGTATGTTCAGGTGCAATAGAGTTTAAGGACGCTGTATATATAGTAAGAAAAAGAGGAGAGTTTATGCAGAGCGCCGTACCTGTAGGTGTAGGTTCAATGGCCGCTGTAATGGGACTCAGCAAGCAGCAGATTGAAAGTGTATGCGACGAAAACTCTGATGAGAACAATGTTGTCAGCCCGGCTAATTTCAACTCCCCGCAGCAGATCGTAATTTCAGGACATAAAGCTGCCGTGGAAAAAGTATCATCAATACTAAAAGAAGCTGGAGCAAAGAGGGTTGTCCCACTGGTTGTAAGCGCACCTTTTCACTGCAGCCTTATGAATAAAGCAGCTGATGAACTAAAAGAGGTCTTAAATGATATTAATATTTCAGAAATAAAAGTACCTATTGTTACAAATGTTGATGCAGTTGCAAACAGTGACCATAACAAAATCACGGAATTATTGTTCAGGCAGGTAGTCATGCCCGTAAGATGGTTTGAATCCGTTGAATATATGAAGAATCAGAAAATAGAAAGGTTCGTCGAAATAGGCCCTGGCAATGTTTTAACAGGGCTTATAAGAAGGACCGTTAGTGATGTTGAATTAATAAATCTTGAAAATTTGGATCATTTAAATCATATTAATGAAAATGAAAATAGACCTGACAAATAAAATAGCACTGGTTACAGGAGCGTCGAGGGGTATAGGAAGGCAGGTTGCAAAGGACCTGGCCTCATTTGGAGCTACCGTAGTTGCAAACTATCCCAACAGTAACGATTCAGCTGAGCAGACTGTTGAAGAAATAGAGAAAAACGGCGGTACTGCAATTATGTCAGAATTTGATGTCTCTGATTTTAATGCTGTACAGGATGGAATTGGTTCAGTAATAGAAAAATTAGGCGGAGTTGATATATTGATCAATAATGCAGGGATAACAAGGGACGGGCTTTTCCTCAGAATGAAGGAAGAAGACTGGGACGTTGTTTTTTCTGTAAACCTTAAAGGTGTGTTTAACTGTACAAAAGCTGTTATCAGAAATATGTCCAAACAAAAGTATGGCAGGATAGTTAATATTGCCTCAGTGGTAGGTGAGATGGGAAATGCGGGCCAGCTTAACTATTCCTCTACAAAAGCAGGTGTAATAGGATTTACAAAATCTGCTGCTAAGGAGTTTGGTCAAAGAGGCATCACAGTTAATGCAATTAGCCCCGGTTTTATACAAACAGATATAACACAGGATATTCCTGAAGAATATAAACAGAAATATATGGAGTCCATTCCTCTTGGAAGGTTTGGAGAGACTACGGATATTTCTAATGTAATATCATTTTTAGTATCGGATAATGCGTCATATATAACCGGAGAGATTATAAGGGTTAATGGCGGATTATATATGTAAAAATTAAATCTATTAAGGAGGACAGAAAATGTCAGAGCAAGAAATTTTAGAGAAAGTGAAGGAAATGGTTGCAAGCCAGCTGGGTAAATCAGAAAATGAAATTACCCTCGAAGCTTCTTTTATAGAAGACCTGGGTGCAGACTCACTTGATTTGGTCGAACTGATTATGTCTATGGAAGATGAGTACGGCCTGGAAATATCAGACGAAGATGCAGAAACAATTGTGACCGTAAAAGATGCTGTTAAATTTATCACGGAGAATAAAAAATAATGACCCGAAGAGTAGTAATTACCGGGATTGGTTTAGTTACCCCGCTCGCAATAGGCACAGAAAAATCCTGGGCCGCAATTTGTGATGGAAAAAACGGGGTTTCCAATATTACCAGATTTGACCCCTCAAATTTAAAGACGCAGATTGCAGGTGAAATCAGGGATTTTGACCCGCTTGAATACATGCCTGCAAAAGAGGCCAAAAGAAACGATGACTTTATACACTACGCTGTGGCCTCTACGAAAATGGCCCTGGATGACGCAGAGCTGGTAATAGATGACGACCTTTCCCCAAAGGCAGGCTGTGTTATTGCCTCGGGTATTGGCGGTATGGCAAGTTACTACCAGACCGTACTTCTTCTTGAGGAAAAGGGTCCTTCAAGAATGACACCTTTTTTTATACCCAATATTGTAACAAATATGGCCGCCGGCTATGCATCGATTATGTTTAACGCAAAGGGGCCAAACTGCTGTACTACTACTGCCTGTGCAGCAAGCGGGCATGCTCTCGGGCTTTCCCAGATGATTATACAAAGGGGTGATGCGGACGTAATGATCACAGGGGGTACTGAGGCACCTTTGATTGAACTAACCGTATCAGGTTTTAATGCCATGAGGGCGCTTTCCACAAGGAACGATGATCCCCAGACAGCTTCGAGGCCTTTTGATAAGGACCGCGACGGATTTATTATTTCAGAGGGAGCAGGAATGCTGATCCTTGAAGAACTTGAACATGCAAAGAAACGCGGAGCAAGAATTTATGCCGAGCTTATAGGCTCAGGGATGAGCGGTGACGGCAGTCATATTACCGCACCAGCACTTGACGGCCCTGTAAGATGTATGCAGGCCGCACTTTCAGATGCAAAGATTAACCCGGACGAAGTAGACTATATTAACGCCCACGGTACTTCCACTCAGCTTAATGACGTAAATGAAACTAAAGCAATAAAAGAAGTATTTGGGGAAAATGCCTACAATATTCCGGTAAGTTCCACAAAGTCCATGACGGGACACATGCTTGGTGCCGCGGGAGCAGTTGAAGCATCAATTGCGGCATTATCTATACATAACGGAGTTATACCTCCTACTATCAATCATTTTGAACCTGACCCGGAATGTGATCTTGATTATGTCCCAAATGAACTAAGGGAAAAAAAGATAGATACCGTATTAAGTAATACCTATGGATTTGGCGGTACAAATTCCAGTGTTGTTCTCAGGAAATATCAGTAAAGCATTATTTTACATGCATTAATTCCTGCCAAGTTTCAATTTTATCATTTTACGGTAAAATAAAAGGCTTTTTAAATTATTATTAAGGGGATAGTTATGTCTAAAGAAGAGATAAGCAGTCTTAAGAAAAAAATTAATGTTAACGGATCAGAGTATGATATCTTTTCCTTGAAATCACTCGAAAGAAGTAAAAATTACCAGCTTTCAAAACTCCCGATTTCCATAAAAATACTTTTAGAGAATGTACTTAGAAATTATGACGGGACTGTTGTAAACGATGAACACATTGAGTCACTTGCAGCATGGGACAATACAAATAAGGACTCAAAAGAGATCCCGTATAACCCTGCAAGGGTAATTCTCCAGGACTTTACCGGGGTGCCCTGTGTAGTGGACCTGGCGGCAATGAGGACTTCTGTAGATGAAATGAACGATAATCCCTCAAAAATAAATCCCCAGGTACCTGTTGACCTTGTTATTGACCATTCCGTACAGGTTGATTACTTTGCAAATAACCAGGCGTTTGAAAAAAATGTTGAAAGAGAATATGAAAGAAACAGGGAAAGGTACCAGTTCCTCAGATGGGCGCAGGACTCCTTTGATAACTTCAGGGCAGTGCCCCCAGGCACAGGTATTGTGCACCAGGTAAACCTTGAGTGCCTTGCGACTGTTGTAGCAGAAAGAGAAGTAGACGGAAGCATTTGCGCATTCCCGGACACGCTTGTGGGTACTGATTCACATACTACAATGATAAATGGTCTCAGCGTGCTCGGCTGGGGAGTAGGCGGAATAGAAGCAGAGGCCAGTATGCTTGGACAGCCTATCTACATGCTGATACCTGATGTTATCGGATTTAAATTACATGGCCAGCTGAATGAGGGCGTCACTGCTACAGACCTTGTATTAAAAGTAACAGAGATGCTAAGGGCAAAAGGGGTTGTTGGTAAATTCGTGGAATTTTACGGTCCGGGATTAAGCCAGCTTGCACTCTCGGATAAAGCCACAATTGCAAACATGGCCCCTGAATACGGGGCAACAATGGGATTTTTTCCCGTCGATGATGAAAACCTCAGGTATTTAAAGATGACCGGCAGGGACGATGACCTTGTAGCGTTAGTTGAAGAATATACAAAGGAACAGGGGCTGTTCAGGACTGACGATATGCCTGACCCTGTTTATACAGATACCATTGAGCTGGATATATCCACAGTAGAGCCAGCCCTTGCAGGACCAAGCCGTCCGCAGGACAGGATTAATCTAAAAGATATGAAAGAGCAGTATCATAAAAGCCTTATAGAAAAAAGAGGCTCTGACGACCAGAGTTCCGTAAACATAGAAATGAATGGTGAGACGGACGCACTTGGTGACGGCTCTGTTGTTATTGCAGCTATTACGAGCTGCACAAACACATCAAACCCATCGGTAATGGTTGCAGCCGGCCTTGTAGCAAAAAATGCTGTTGAGAAGGGCCTAACGGTAAACCCATCAGTAAAAACCAGCCTTGCTCCGGGATCAAGAGTCGTAACCGATTACCTTGATGCATCGGGACTTACACCATACCTTGATAAATTAGGATTTAACTTAGTAGGATACGGCTGTACGACCTGCATTGGAAACAGCGGGCCGCTGCCGGATGAAGTAGAAACTGCGATAAAAGAAAATGATTTTACATGTGCATCGGTGCTTAGCGGTAACAGGAACTTTGAAGGCAGGGTACACCCCCAGGTCAAATTTTCCTATCTAGCTTCGCCACCACTCGTAGTTTCATACGCACTTGCTGGTACAGTTGACCTTGACCTTACAAAAGAGCCGCTCGGCAAAGGAAGTGACGGCAATGATGTATTCCTTAAAGATATATGGCCAGCGCAGTCAGAAATACAGGAAATACTTTCAAGTGTAATCACACCCGAAATGTTCAGGTCCCAGTACGCGACAGTATTTGACGGTGATGAAACATGGAAGTCACTGCCGACACCGACCGGAAATCTTTACGAATGGAACGCGGATTCTACTTATATACAAAATCCCCCGTTCTTTAAAAACTTTTCGCTCGATGTGTCAGACCCTGTTGATATTAACGGGGCTTATGCACTTGCACTGCTGGGTGATTCCATTACAACTGACCATATTTCCCCGGCAGGGTCTATACCAAAGGACGGCCCTGCTGGTAAATACCTTATTTCAAAAGGCGTTGAGCAAAGAGACTTTAACAGCTTTGGATCAAGACGCGGAAATCATGACGTGATGATAAGAGGCACTTTTGCAAATATCAGGATCAGGAACAAAATGGTCCCGGGGACTGAAGGCGGTGTTACGGTACATGTGCCGACCGGGGAAACAATGAGCATTTTTGATGCATCTGAAAAATATATAAATGACGGATCTCCGCTAGTGGTTATAGGCGGTAAAGAATACGGTACCGGGAGTTCGAGGGACTGGGCAGCCAAAGGGACGATTCTGCTGGGTGTTAAAGCCGTCATTGCGGAAAGTTTTGAAAGAATTCACAGGAGCAACCTTGTTGGTATGGGCGTATTGCCTCTTCAGTTTATGGAAGGTGAGAGCGCAGAAACCCATGGTTTAACAGGTTTTGAAAAATTCAGCATTACCGGAATTTCCGATGGTCTTGAGCCAAGGAAAGTAGCAACTGTCACGGCCGAGGGAGAAAACGGTGATAAAAAAGAGTTTAAAGCGGTCTGCAGGCTTGATACCCCGGTAGAGATAGATTATCTCAAAAACGGCGGAATTTTACAAACAGTATTAAGGCAGATGGTATCTTAATATTCTGCGGGAATTGCATTATAACCAATTTTTGATTATATTTTGAGGCTAAATTTTTGACTGAAAGAGGAGCAATATTATGTCTACACCAAGTGGGGAAAAAATCACAGTAAATGAAGAAACTAAATCCATAGTAGTTCCGGATAATCCAATCATACCTTACATTGAAGGTGATGGTATTGGAGTTGATATATGGAAAGCGTCAGAGATTGTATTTGATGCCGCAGTAGAGAAAGCATATGACGGTGCAAAGAAAATTTCATGGCACGAAGTACTTGCAGGTGAAAAGGCATATGAGCAGACCGGCGAATGGCTGCCAGAAAAAACACTTGAAGATATCAGGGAATACATTGTAGGTATAAAAGGGCCTTTAACAACACCTGTAGGTGGGGGAATCAGGAGCCTGAATGTTGCATTAAGACAGCTTCTTGACCTTTACGCATGCGTAAGACCCGTAAGATGGATCAAGGGTACACCTAATCCTGTTAAGAACCCTGAAAAGCTCGACGTTGTAATATTCAGGGAAAATACTGAAGACGTGTATTCAGGCATCGAATGGGAAAGCGGTTCTAAGGAAGCAAATGAAATAAGGGAATTCCTTATAAATAACTACGGTGTAAATATAAGGGAAAATTCAGGACTGGGTCTTAAACCAATTAGCCCGTTCGGAACAAAAAGACTTGTAAGAAAAGCAATTGAATACGCAATCCAGTACAATAGAGAAAGTGTTACCATCGTTCATAAAGGAAATATCATGAAGTTTACAGAGGGTGCCTTCAGGGAATGGGGATATGAACTGGCAAAAGAAGAATTTTCAGATGTAACAATCACAGAAGATGAGCTTTGGGACAATTTTGACGGTAAAATGCCCGAAGGAAAAATTCTTATTAAGGACAGAATTGCCGATAATATGTTTCAGCAGGTGCTTACAAGGCCAAACGAGTACGATGTTGTCGCTATGCCTAACCTGAACGGTGACTATATGTCCGATGCATGTGCTGCACAGATTGGCGGACTGGGTGTGGCACCGGGTGGTAATATAGGTGATTATCTTGCAGTTTTTGAAGCAACTCACGGCACCGCACCAAAATACGCAGGACAGGACAAGGTTAACCCCGGTTCTGTTATTTTATCTGGTGTTATGATGTTTCAGTACCTCGGATGGAATGAAGCTGCCGACCTCGTGGTAAAGGCCATGGAAGAAACAGTACTTAACAAGACTGTTACCTACGACCTTGAACGCCAGATGGACGGGGCTACACTTCTAAAATGTTCTGAATATGGACAGGCTATCATCGATAATATGGACAAAGTCCTTGGTAAGTAGTTAGGTAGTCCTTATAACAAATAAATAACACAGGAGATTTAAAATGAGCAGGCCTAAAATATCTGTCATAGGTGCGGGTAACGTAGGTGCATCAGCAGCCTTCCAAATTGCTGACCAGGAATTAGCAGATGTAGTATTGGTAGACATTGTTGAAGGAATGCCTCAGGGAAAAGCCCTGGACCTTCACCAGATGTGCCCGGTTATCGGCTCTGATGTGAACTTCGTAGGGACAAACAGCTATGAAGATACTGCAAATTCAGACGTGGTTATTATTACTTCCGGTATTCCCAGAAAACCGGGAATGAGCAGGGACGACCTTATATCCACAAATACTAAAATTGTAAAAGAAGTTACAGAAAACGTAGTAAAACATTCACCCAACTCAATATTAATACTTGTTACAAACCCGCTTGATGCAATGGTATATGTTGCACATAAAGCCAGCGGATTTCCCCGTGAAAGGGTTATGGGTATGGCAGGTGTGCTTGACTCTGCAAGGTTCAGGACCTTTATAGCCATGGAACTTGACGTATCAGTTGAGAACATTCACGCATTTGTACTCGGAGGCCACGGTGATGATATGGTCCCGCTTGCAAGGTACACAACAGTTGCCGGCATACCTATCACAGACCTTATGGACGAAGCAACCATTGATGCCCTTATAACAAGGACCCGTAAGGGCGGTGCCGAAATAGTAGGGCTTTTAAAGACCGGAAGTGCATTTTATGCTCCCGGTACTTCGGCTGTAGAGATGGCGGAAGCAATCCTAAAAGATAAAAAGAAAATATTACCATGCTGCGTTCACGCAGAAGGCGAATACGGAATAGACAATATTTTTGTAGGTCTTCCTGTTAAACTTGGAAGAAAAGGTGCTGAAGAGATTATAAAGATCGATCTTCAGAAAAACGAGCAGGAAGAACTCCATGTATCAGCAGGCCACGTTAAAGAGCTTTGCGATATAATTGATGGTTCCGGTATTTTATAGATCTTTAAAAAGTATTCTGCCGTATAAATTAATATAGGATACATTTATAGTAATTGTATTATTGAAACAACTTTTGGAGGAAGTTAAATGTCAAATGGTTCTGGGCAAAACGCATTAACTTTAAGAAAAGATGCCTGGTGGATTGAACCCTTAATTACAGCAACTGTTTTGGGTGCATTCGGTATCTATTCAACCTGGAGGGCACTGTCAAATGAGTTTTATTTCAGCGACCCTTATCTATCCCCGTTTTATTCACCATTAATACTTTCGGACTGGTGGCCGTTTTCCCCGGCACTGCTTATCCTGTGGGCCCCGCTTGGATTCAGGGCAACCTGTTATTATTACAGGAAGGCATACTACAGGTCTTTTTTCCTTTCTCCACCCGCATGCGCGGTAAATCCCCTAAGAGACAATAAAGATTATAAGGGTGAGTCTTCTTTCCCCTATATTTTACAGAACTTACACAGGTTCTTTTTCTACGCAGCAACCGTAATCCTGATTTTTCTCTGGTACGACGCAATAATCGCATTTAAGTTCAGGGACGGTATAGGCATAGGCCTTGGATCAATCATTTTAACTATTAACGCATTATTACTGACACTCTATTCACTGTCCTGCCATTCATTCAGGCACCTCGTGGGTGGAAAGCTTGATGTATTTTCCAGCTGTCCCACAAGGTTCAGGCTTTGGGGTGCAGCCAGTGTATTTAATGAAAGGCATATGCTTTATGCATGGGTAAGCCTTGTATTTGTTGCACTTACAGATCTTTATGTGTTCCTTCTTGCCAAGGGCACTATTACTGAAGTGAGGTTTTTATAAAAATGGAAAATTACGAAACACATACACATGACGTACTGATTATAGGGGCAGGCGGAGCAGGCCTAAGGGCGGCTATAGAATCTTCTGCCCAGGGCGCATCCACGGGACTTGTCTGTAAATCACTGCTTGGTAAGGCACATACGGTAATGGCCGAAGGCGGTATGGCGGCAGCCCTTGCGAACGTTGACCCCAAGGATGACTGGAAAACACATTTTAAAGACACTATCTATGGCGGCAAGATGCTTAACAACTGGAAAATGCCGTTTAACCACGCTAACGAGGCCCCGGAAAGGGTAAGGGAGCTTGAACACTGGGGTGCGGTATTTGACAGGACCCCGAAGGGTAAAATTAACCAGAGGGCATTTGGCGGACATACATGGAAAAGACTAGCCCATGTTGGCGACAGGACAGGCCTCGAAATGATAAGGACACTCCAGGACAAGGGTATACACACCGGTATCGATGTATACATGGAATGTACTATTACACACCTGATAAAAGACGGCGATAAAATCGCCGGTGCTTTTGGTTACTGGAGAGAGAGCGGAAAATTTGTCCTTTATAAAGCCAAATCAATAATTCTTGCCACCGGCGGAGTAGGAAAAGCCTACAAGGTAACATCCAATTCCTGGGAATATACCGGGGACGGGCAGTCAATGGCATATGATATTGGCGCAGAACTGATTGATATGGAATTCATCCAGTTTCATCCTACCGGAATGGTATGGCCCCCGAGTATCAGGGGAGTGCTTGTTACCGAAGCGGTAAGGGGTGAAGGCGGAATATTAAGAAACTCGGAAGGCGAAAGGTTCATGGAAAAATATGACCCCGAGAGAATGGAACTCAGCACGCGAGATGTTGTTGCAAGGTCCATTTATACGGAGGTCAAGGAAGGAAGGGGTACACCTCACGGCGGTGCTTATCTCTATATTTCACATAAAGGCGCCGATTATATTAAAAAGAAACTACCAAGTATGTACCACCAGTTTATGGAATTTGCTGATGTTGATATTACAAAAGACCCGATGGAAGTCTATCCTACCACTCATTACATTATGGGCGGAATAAGGGTAGACGGCGATACATGTGCCACAACCATACCGGGGCTTTATGCCGCGGGGGAAGTGTCCGGCGGTATGCATGGCGCAAACAGGCTTGGCGGTAATTCACTCTCAGACCTTCTTGTATTTGGTAAAAGGTCAGGTGAAGCTGCTGCAGCTTACGCGAACAGTGTCTCAACTAATTTAAACATCACGGCAGACCAGATAGAAACTTACGCGAATGAAATACTTGCACCATTCAGCAGTACTGATGGTGAAAACCCTTATTCAATCCACCAGGACCTTCAGGATGTTATGGGAGATTATGTCGGGGTATTCAGAAATAAAGAAAACCTTGAACACGGAATTGCTGAAATTGATAAATTAAAAGAAAGGGCTAAAAACATGAAGATCGAAGGGTCAAGAATGTACAATCCCGGCTGGCATTTATGCCGCGATCTTAAGTCAATGCTTATGGTTTCCGAGGCAATAGCCAAATGCGCACTCCAGAGAGAAGAGAGCAGGGGAGCCCACAGCAGGGTGGATTTTGAAGGTTATGATGATGAGAAATGGGGAAATGTGAATTCAAGTATTAACCTCCAGGGTGATACTATGAACGTTACCACAACACCATTACCTGAAATGCCGGACGAACTAAAAAGCCTATTTACGGAGGACCATTAAATGTCAGAAGCTATACTCAGAGTATTCAGAGGTGATGCAAGCGGCGGAGAAGAAAAGGAATACAAGGTCCCCGTTGAAGAAGGCATGGTAGTACTGGATGCCCTTCATTATATACAGTCTGAATATGATGGTGATCTTGCCGTAAGATGGAACTGTAAAGCTGCCAAGTGTGGTTCATGCAGCACGGAGATCAACGGTAAACCCCAGCTTGCCTGTAAATCAAGGATGGATAAGTTTCCAGAGGGACAGCCAATTACCGTATACCCGATAAAGACATTCCCTGTCATCAAGGACCTGGCAACGGATGTTTCCTGGAACTACGAAACAAATAAAAAGATACCGGAATTTACACCTGCTACAGATGAAGAGTTCATAATGTACCAGGATGATGTGGAGCGTATACAGGAATTCAGGAAATGTATTGAGTGCTTTATGTGCCAGAACGTTTGCCACATTCTAAGAAACCATGAACGTAAAGACGCATTTTTTGGACCGAGGTTTATGATAAAAATAGCAGAACGTGTCATGCACCCGATGGAAAAAATTGACCGCAGGGAATTTTTAAAAGATGAAGCAGGTGTTGGTTTCTGCAACATTACTAAGTGCTGCACCGAGGTATGCCCGGAAGACATACACATTACTGACAATGGAATTATCCCGTTAAAAGAAAGAGTTGCCGATAAGTATTTTGATCCATTAAGCTGGATCCTTAGAAAGATAAAAGGCAAATAGTATTAAATGAATTACCAGCCCCGGAGGAATTATAATTGAATATACATGAGTACCAGGCAAAAGAGCTGTTATCAAACTACGGAGTAAGAGTGCCGATTGGAAAAGTGGCCTTTACTGCCGAAGAAGCCAAGCAGATTGCTACAGATTTAAATGCCGAAAAACTGGTCGTTAAAGCCCAGATCCATGCCGGGGGAAGAGGTAAGGCCGGGGGTGTAAAAGTAACCGGATCACCCGAAGAGGTCGAAACAATAGCATCCGAGATGCTTGGAATGAAACTGGTCACTCACCAGACTGGGCCTGAAGGAAAAATCGTGGGAAAAGTACTCGTGGAAGAAGCCTCCGATATTGCCAAAGAATTTTACCTGGGAATGGTAATAGACAGGGCAAGTGAACAGGTAGTTATTATGGCAAGTCCCGAAGGTGGAACAGAGATCGAAGAAGTAGCAAAAAATACTCCTGAAAAAATATTAAAAGTTTATATTGACCCGTCAGTTGGAATTCAGCCTTTCCTGTGTAGGAAAATAGCTTATTTCCTGGGACTTGAGGGAAAGGCGGTAAATAAGTCCGTATCTTTTATCATAAGTCTTTACAATCTTTTTATGGAAAAAGACTGTTCTCTTGCTGAGATTAACCCGCTTGTTCTCACGGGCGACGGGGAGGTACTCGCACTTGACGGTAAACTCAATTTTGATGATAATGCACTGTTCAGGCGGCCTGATATTCAAAAAATGCAGGACCGTTCCGAAGAAGACGAGCTTGAACTTGAAGCAAAAGAAGTTGGTATAAGTTTTGTCAACCTGGACGGTAATATTGGCTGTCTTGTAAACGGCGCCGGCCTTGCCATGGCCACAATGGACATTATAAAATTTCACGGTGGAGAGCCCGCAAATTTCCTGGATGTAGGGGGCGGCGCTACAGCTGAGCAGGTTACAAAAGCATTTAAAATGATCCTTAGCGATAAGAATGTCAAAGCAATTTTTGTTAACATTTTTGGCGGTATAATGAAATGTGACACAATTGCCGAAGGAATTATAACAGCAGCTAACGAGATTGGCATAAAAGTACCGCTTATAGTCAGGCTTGAAGGTACAAATGTGGAGCTTGGAAGAAAACTTCTGTCTGAATCAGGCCTTGATATTCAAACCGGTACTGATATGAAAGATGCTGCTTCAAAAGCCGTGGAAGCTGCGAAATAACAGTAAAATCTACTTACCTAACCCTCGTATATTGTTTAAAAATACGACTTTTAACCTCTTGACAAGGGCATCTTAATGTTTATTTTGAACTCAGGAGGTTAAGAATATGAAAGCAATAGCACTAAATACACCTTTAAATCTTTTTTTGAAAGAAGTTGAGAACTATCCGCTGCTTTCAAAACAGGAAGAATATGAAACTGCTGTAAATTACCATGAAAATGGCGTTCTTGAAGCAGCTAATAAGCTTGTTTTATCTAACCTTCGCTTTGTAATGAAAATAGCAGGCGAATACAAGTCTTACGGTTTTCCCCTGATGGACCTTATACAGGAAGGAACGATAGGGCTTATGCATGCTGTTAAGAAGTTTAATCCTTATAAGGGTTACAGGCTTATAAGTTATGCCGTATGGTGGATTAAAGCCCGTATACACGGCCATATTATGAAATTCTGGAGCAGTGTTAAGATTGGAACGACACAGGCACAGAGAAAGCTGTTTCAGAAATTAGGAAGTGCAAAAAGAAAATTAAATATTACGTCTTTAAAACTGAATGAAGATGAAGTAACAAAAGTTGCGGCACATTTCGGTGTAAAGGAAAAAGACGTGGTGGAAATGGAACTCAGGCACGCTTCAAGGGACTTTTCCCTTGACCAGAACGTCGATGGAGAAGACGACAGTTCCATGAACTACATTGATATCCTTCCCGATAGTGCAATGAACCAGGAACAGATCGTTGAGGAAATGGAATACAGCAATGTTGCCCATGATGAACTCAGGAAGGGTATGGAAAACCTTAACGAAAGGGAAGCAAAGGTAATTAACGAAAGGTTCTACCTTGATAACCCGAGGAAACTCCATGAAATCGGAGATGAACTCGGTGTATCGAAAGAACGTGTAAGGCAGATTGAGAAATCGGCCCTTAAAAAGCTGCAAAAAAATATGAAATCTAATATGAAAGATTTACTGAATTAATATAACCAGGAGGTTTTTTTAGTATGGCGACTTCAAAGATAATTGGAATTGATTTAGGTACAACGAATTCTGTGGTTGCGATTGTAGAAGGCGGCGAACCGAAAATTATAATAAACGAAGAAGGCAACAGGACCACACCATCGGTAGTTGCGTTCGGTAAAGATAAGGAGATTCTTGTTGGTGATTCCGCAAAGAGACAGGCTGTAGCTAACCCTGAGAATACCATATTTTCCAATAAGAGAATGATTGGAAGAAGGTTCGAAGAGGTAAAGGACGAAGTAGGCAGTCTGCCATACAAAATTGTTAAATCTTCAAATGACGATGCGTGGTTTGAAGTTGAAGGTGAGCAGTATTCACCACCCCAGATATCTTCCAATATTTTAATGAAATTGAAAAAAGCCGCTGAAGACTATTTAGGCACTTCAGTGGATGAAGCAGTTATCACGGTACCGGCTTATTTTAACGACAGCCAGAGACAGGCAACAAAGGATGCTGGTAAAATTGCCGGGTTAGAAGTTAAGAGAATTATTAATGAACCCACTGCCGCAGCACTTGCTTATGGTTTTGATAAAAAGAGCGAAGGCATAATTGCAGTTTATGACCTTGGCGGCGGTACATTTGATATATCTATACTTGAAGTCGGTGATAACGTAATTGAGGTAAAATCAACTAATGGTGATACCCACCTCGGCGGAGATGATTTTGACAGAAAAATCATCGAATACATCATAGAAGAATTTAAAAAAGATTCGGGTATAGACCTTAGCGCTGATAAAATGGCACAGCAAAGACTGAGGGAAGCTGCGGAAAAAGCCAAGATAGAGCTTTCAAGTAAGCTTGAGACCGAGATAAACCTTCCGTTTATAACAGCTGATGCCTCGGGGCCAAAACATTTAGTACTTAAGATCACCCGTTCTAAATTTGAGCAGATTGTTGACCCGCTTGTAAAAGGTACACTCGAACCATGCAAACAGGCACTTAAAGATGCAGGCCTGAAAGCTTCGGACATATCAGAAATTATCCTTGTCGGCGGATCTACCAGGATCCCGCTTGTACAGAAAGTGGTATCTGAATTTTTTGGCAAGGAACCACATAAGGGAATAAACCCCGATGAAGTTGTTGCAATGGGTGCTGCAATACAGGGTGCCGTACTTGGCGGTGAAGTCAGGGACGTACTGCTGCTTGATGTTACCCCGCTTTCACTTGGAATTGAAACACTTGGCGGAATAATGACACCAATTATCACAAGAAATACGACAATTCCTACAAAAAAAAGCCAGGTATTTACCACGGCTGAAGACAATCAGACATCTGTTGAAATACACGTACTTCAGGGTGAAAGGCAGATGGCGGCCGACAACAGGACCCTGGCAAGGTTTATACTTGACGGAATACCGCCTGCCGCAAGGGGTGTACCTCAGGTAGAAGTTACTTTTGATACAGATGCCGACGGTATTATGCATGTATCCGCTAAGGACATGGCAACACAGAAAGAACAGAAAATAAAAGTAGAGGCTTCAAGCGGACTGAGCAAGGAAGAGGTAGATTCCATGGTCGATGAAGCCGAAGCCAAATCAGAGGAAGACAAGGAACGTCATGAAGCTGTAGAGAAAAAGAACAAACTTGATGAGCTTATCTACAGGACCGATAAGAGTTTCAAGGAACTTGAAGATAAACTCTCAGATGAAGAAAAGAAAGAGCTCCAGGATGCGCTTGATGCCGGTAAGGAAGCTGTAAAAACAGATGATCCCGCTCAAATTGATGCAGCAACCGAAAAGATTACACAGGCTTCACATAAACTTGCCGAGCTTATGTACAAGGAGCAGCAGGAGCAGGGAGCCGGGGCAGAAGGAGAACAGCCTGAAGCCGAACAGCCTGCTGAAGAAGCTGAGACAGAAGATGATAAAGGCGACGACGATGTTATCGATGCTGAATTCACAGAAAAATAAAATATTGAAATAAAGTAGTTATGAGAGGTACTGCCTGCAAAGCTGTACCTCTTTTTTATTTCTGCACTAATTATGATTATCAATTACAAGGATAAGTGCCCGGATATATCAGAATCCTGTTTCATAGCCGAAGACGCGAACATAATAGGGGACGTAAAAATAGGTAATTGTTCCAGTGTCTGGTTTAAGACTGTTGTTAGGGGAGACGTAAATTATATAAGAATAGGCAAAAATACAAATATCCAGGACAGCTCGGTACTTCATGTCACTACAGGTACCCACCCGTTAATTATTGGTGATGATGTAACAGCCGGACACATGGTAATTCTCCACGGATGCACTATAAAAAACAGGGTGCTGGTTGGTATGGGGTCAATTGTGCAGGACGGCGCTGTAATAGAATCAGATACTTTAGTTGCAGCCGGAAGCGTGGTTACACAAAATGCACATATTCCCTCCGGGAAACTTGTAATGGGCATTCCTGCTAAAGTGAAAAGGGACCTCACAAAAGAAGAGATACAAAGTATAAATCAGTCATCAGTAATTTATGCAAAGAATGCGGAGATATACAGGACAGGAAAATGAAAATAGCAGCAATGGACCTGGGTACAAATACTTTCAGGCTTCTTATAACTGAGAATACGGGCGGCAAGCTCAGGGAAATTTACCGCGAAACTAATATAACAAGACTCGGCGAGGGATTAAACCAGGAAAAGATAATAAGTGATGTTGCGGTAAAGAGGTCTTTGGAAATTCTTAAAAAATATAAATCAGTATCAAAGCAGCATGGAGTCAACAGGGTGCTTGCGGCAGGTACGAGTGCATTCAGGAATGCGTTAAACCGGGAAAAGGTAGTTAAATATTTCCGCGAACAAACCGGTATTGATATAGATGTTATTACCGGCGATAAAGAAGCTGCTCTTACGGTAAAAGGTATTTTAAAATGTATGAATATTGAACCCGGACATTGTTACCACCTTGATATCGGTGGAGGCAGCACGGAAATTTCTTTAATTAACGGCGATGAACTGCAGTATTCGCGCAGTATGGAACTGGGCGTTGTTTCCCTTGCCGAGGAGAATGTGATAAACAGAAGTACTATAGATGATATAACCCGCAGAGTTGGGGAAATTATAAAAGACAGCTTAAGTTTAGATATAAAAAACAACAGAAATCTTCCTCTTTTGGCAACTTCCGGAACCCCTATTGTTGTTGCATGTATTTTGAACTCTATAAATGAATTTGATTCATCACGGGTCAATAACATCAAAATAGGCCTGGAGCAGGTTGAAAGGATAAAAAACCAGCTGATAAGGGACTATAATTGCAATGAGTTAAATAAGTACGGTGACCTTCTGAGGGGAAGGGAAGACCTTATCGTTCCCGGTACGATAATCTTATCGGAAACAATGAAATATCTGGGAAATGATTGTATGATTATTAGTAAAAGCGGCCTCCTGGAGGGATTGTCATTTATCGAAAATTAAAAAAGTTTTGATAATAAACACAGTATATATTAGAATTATAAGCTCAGTTAACAATTATGATTAATAAGCCTAAAGAGAAACAGATCCTCGCATGTATTGTAGACAATTTTATTAATACCGGCATGCCTATAGGTTCCTTGAACCTGATAAAGAAATATGGTCTCAAATGGAGCTCTTCAACCGTAAGGAGCGTATTTCATGACCTTATGCAGAAGGGTTACCTGCGCCAGGAACATATATCCTCGGGCAGAATTCCAACAGAGAAGGGGATTAGGAGCCAAATTGACGATATTGTGAATTCAATGGAAGGCAGCAGTCATAGTAAAGAGAATATATTAAAGATTTTTAATAATGTTAACGGAACTTTAGATCAAATAGTTAATGACGTTAGTAACTTATTGTCCGACATGACTCATACTGGATGTTTTGCCACTTTACCGATTAAGGGGAATATGAAGATCCAGACATTCCAGATTGTGGAAATCAGAAAAAAAGAATGCCTGATAATTATTGTTTTTGAAGGCGGAATTACAGAAAAGGTGTTTACCATGCTTGATAATGATATACCTTCACACAGTATGAAGCAGATTAGCAATTTCCTGAATGAACTTGCACTCGGCCTTACACTTGGTGAGCTTAAGGACAAATTAATAAAAAAAGTAAAAGCACCGCTAAGCAGGTACAGTTCGATGATGGAAACGCTGATAAAATTCAGCATGGACGCATTTGATAAAGAAAATACTGTGGACGTACTGATGCACGGAAAGCTTACGCAGTTTGATGACAATGCACTTGATAATATTGAAATATCAAAAAACCTGTTGCATGTATTTGAAGACAAGGAATTTTTACCGGAACTTATGGAATCGGTCCTAAATGGAAACAATACAAAAATATTTATCGGCAGTTATAACGGTATGCCTACAGGCATAAGTATGATTGCCGCTCCTTATGGAAACGGTATAACCCAGGGCAGCCTGGGAATATTCGGCCCAATCAGAATGAACTATTCGGAAATTATACCCCTGGTTACTTATTCAGCAGATTATTTAACCAGTGTGATGGATTTAGGAGGTACAAATGTCACCTGGAGATAATGATAACAACAATAACGAAATGGAAAACAACAATGAGCCTGATCCGATAGAAGAAATAGCCGCAGATTCTTCTCCTGGCTCATCAGATATTGAAAAAATGAGAGAAAAATACAGCGAACTTAATAACAGGTTCCTCAGGCTTGCCGCTGACTTTGATAACTATAAAAAGAGGGTCTCAAAGGAGAAAACAGACCTTTCTCTTTACGCTAATGAAGAACTTGTAAGGGAACTCCTTACGGTACTTGATAACCTGAAGCTGGCAATTGACCATGCTACACCCGAGAGCGATGTGGACTCTACTCTGCAGGGCATCAAGCTTGTATATAACCTTTTCATAACAACACTGGATAAATTCGGACTTAGCGCGATTGAATCAAGCACCGGTTCAGAGTTTGACCCAAGGCTGCACCAGGCACTTGAAAGAATTGAGACAGAAGAAATAACACCCGGTTTAATACTTGATGAAATGATAAGGGGATACATGTTTAAGGACAGGCTTCTCAGGCCAGCTTCCGTAACAGTGTCTACTGACATAATCGGGAAGAAAAAAACAGAGAATCCTGACGAAAATTCTGACATTATATCTGATGATGAAAAAGTTGTAGAAATTGAAACAGATAGCATTAATAATTCTGAAGATAATGTTTTTGATCTGACGGATGAAGAGCTTGAATAAATCAATTAAGGGATATTTACATTGGCTATAGTAGGTATTGATTTAGGAACGACAAACTCATGTATTTCCATCATTGAACAGAATGAACCAGTGGTCATTCCGAACGAGGAAGGAAGCAGGACCACGCCGTCTGTAGTAGCTTTTACTGAAGACAACAGCCGTATTGCAGGTGCAGTAGCCAAGCGCCAGGCACTTGTAAACCCCTTAAATACGGTGTTTGCGGTAAAGAGACTGATCGGGAGAAAGATAGACTCTGGTGAGGTAAAAAAATCTATCGAGATATCACCGTTTACAATCGTTTCAAATAATAATGGTGATGCCTGGGTCGAAGTGAATGGCAACCGCTACAGTCCGCAGGAAATATCTTCAAATATATTAATGAAAATGAAAAACATTGCCGAAGAGTATCTCGGCTACGAAGTGAATGAGGCAGTAATTACGGTACCCGCACATTTTAATGATATTCAGCGGCAGGCCACTAAAGACGCAGGTAAAATTGCAGGACTTGATGTAAAGAGGATAATCAACGAACCTACCGCTGCGGCACTTGCATACGGTATGGAAAACAAGGAAAACCAAAAGGTCGCTGTATTTGACCTTGGGGGAGGTACCTTTGATTTCACGATATTGGAAATAGCCAACGGCGTGTTTGATGTTAAGGCCACAAGCGGGGACACGTACCTCGGCGGTGATGATTTTGACCAGAGAATAATTGAACACGTAGTTGAGGTATTTAAGTCAGAAAACAACATTGACCTTAAAGAAGATAAGATGGCCCTCCAGAGAATCAGGGAGGCCTGTGAGAAAGCGAAGCACGAGCTTTCCTCACTCGAAGAAACCAATATTAACCTGCCTTTTATAGCAGTTGATTCCACGGGTCCAAAGCATTTAAATCTAAAACTAATAAGGGACGAACTTGAAAACCTTGTGGATGACCTTATAACAAGACTTGCTTATCCATGCCAACAGGCAATGAACGATGCGGGAATGGATGCCGATGAGATAGATGAAATTGTTCTCGTTGGAGGTATGACGAGAATGCCCAAGGTTAGGGAAAAGGTTAAACAGATATTCGGCAGGGAAGCACAGTCGAGGATAAACCCTGAAGAAGTAGTTGCAATAGGTGCGGCAATACAGGGAGGAGTGCTCGAAGGTAAAGTAGAAGACGTCCTTCTTCTTGATGTAGTACCATTGTCACTTGGGATTGAAACCAAGGGCGAACTGTTTACAAAAATAATAGAAAGAAATACAACAATTCCAACGAAAAAGAGCCAGATATTTACAACGGCTTATGATAACCAGGATTTTGTAAGTATTCACGTACTGCAGGGAGAACGTGAAATGGTGACTGATAATATCTCCCTAGCTAAATTTAACATGGTTGATATTCCTCTTGCCCCTAAGGGCGTTCCGCAGATTGAGGTTTCATATGAAGTTGATGCAGACGGTATTCTTCATGTTTCTGCACATGACCTCGGCACTGATAATATTCAGGAGATAGTGGTTGAGAGCTCAAGTGGACTTAATGATGAAGAGATAGAATCATTAATCAGCCAGAGCAATAAAAATAAAGAGGAAGATAAAAGTAAGAAAGATTATGCACTGCTGAAAAATGAGGCCGAAGGCCTTATATACTCTGTGAATAAAACATTAAATTCACATGGTGATAAGATAGACGAAAAGACAGGTGAAAGGATACGTGCCGAGCTGGAAACACTTGAAAGTGAGCTTGAAAACAATGATTATAATGCACTTAACATAGCATTAAAATCACTGCAGGATGTCTCATATAAATTTGCCCAGTCTATTTATTCTTCCAAGGGCAGTGATGATAAGACTAAAGAACCTACTACTGAAGCAATTTCTTCTGAAGATCCTGAAGATGAAGAAAATGTAGCCGAATAATATTCCAGTTTGGAGAAAAAATGGCAAAAGATTACTATGAAATTCTTGGAATTAACAGGAATGCTACTACCGAAGATATAAAAAGGACCTATAAAAAACTTGCGTTTGAATATCATCCGGACAGGAATCCTGATGATGCAGAATCCCTGAATAAATTCAAAGATATAAACGAGGCCTACCAGATACTTGGTGATGACAACAAGAGGGCCCAATATGACAGTTTCGGAAGCATTTCAGGTGACGCTAATTTCGGAGACATGGGATTTAGTTCTAACCTTAACGACATATTCGGGAACCTTTTTGAAGAGGTATTTAACTCCGGTTTTTCAAACGGGGGTCAGAAGGGAAGGGACCTGAAATACGAACTGTCCATAAGTTTCGAAGACGCAGCGTTCGGAATGGAAAAAGAGATTGTAGTCCCCAAGAGAGAACTCTGTGATACCTGCGAGGGAAAAGGCGCTGCACCTGGTGGAGATACCGTATGCGGAGTATGCAAGGGTAGGGGGTCCGTGGACTATGCTAAAGGTTTTTTTGCAATAAGCCAGCCATGCGGCCAGTGCAGGGGAAGGGGCTTTATAATTGAGAAATATTGCGATAATTGTGAAGGCGACGGTTTTATAAGAGTAGAGAAAAAAGTAAAAATCAACATCCCTGCCGGGATAGCAAACTCCTCGAGGCTCAGGATCAGGGGAGAGGGCGAATTCGGTATGGGGGGCGCGCCAGACGGCGACCTTTTTATTATTATATTTGTTGAAGAGCACGCGATATTTAAAAGAGAAGGTAATAATATTTACTGTGAAGTACCGATAGATTTTATCACTGCAACAATTGGCGGGGAGATACAAATTCCCACTCTTGGCGGGGTGGAAGAATTCCAAATACCCGAAGAGACCCAGCCGGGCCAGCATTTCAGAATTAAAGGAAAGGGGCTTCCTGATCTGCAGTCAGGAAGATTAGGGGACCTTTACTTAATAATAAATATAGATATACCGAAGAATTTGAATTCAAAACAGAAGAAAGTGCTGAAAGATACACTTAAAGATATAAAACCCAGCCAGTTTTCAAACCTGGACAGTTACAACAAGTCACTTGAAAACCAGTATAAGAAATAGACCCTTCTAAAGTCCACCGGCAATTGCGGGGATGATTGATACGTTGTCACTGTCGGAAAGCTCTGTGTCTTTACCGTTTAGAAACCGTATATCTTCATTATTAACATAAAGATTAATAAATCTCCTGATATTGCCTTCTTCGTCACAGATGCGGTCTTTGATGCCGGGGCATTCATTTTCAAGCCCTTCGATCAGTTCCGATACATTTGCAGCACTGATGGTAAGTTCTTCTCTGTCGCCGGATAGTTTTCTTAACGGGGTTGGTATTCTTACTGATGCCATAATTATTTTCTCCTTGCCTTATAAACTATTATACAAATCTTCGAAATTATCAATGTTTGGTTCAATTACAGGCGGTTTATCTACACTTGCTATAATTGCATCCTGGGTCTTCAGGCCATTTCCGGTGATGGATACCACCGTTAGTTCATCTGTCGGTAGTTTGCCCTGTTCAATAAGTTTTTTAGTTACGGCCACAGTCACACCGCCGGCAGTTTCAGTGTAGATGCCTTCAGTTTCAGCCAGCAGTTTGATACCATCCACTATTTCCTGGTCTGATACATCTTCTGCCCAGCCGCCGCTTTCGTTAATTACCGACATTGCGTATACACCGTCCGCAGGGGTCCCTATCGCCAGGGATTTTGCGATTGTGTCAGGTTTTACCGGTTTAAAGATTTCCCACTTATTCTTAAATGCGGTGGATATTGGTGAGCACCCGGTTGCCTGGGCACCGTACATTTTCGTGTTTGATGGTTCTATCAATCCTAAAGTTTCAAATTCTTTTATAGCTTTCCATACCTTGGTAAGCAGTGAACCGCTTGCCATCGGTACTACTATATTGGCAGGGGCCTTCCAGTCGAGCTGCTCCATTATTTCAAAGGCGTAGGATTTTGAGCCTTCTGAATAGTAAGGCCTCATGTTTATATTTACAAAAGCCCAGTTGTATTTACCTGCAATCTCACTGCATAGCCTGTTTACATCATCGTACGCGCCTTTAATACCAACAAGGTTTGTACCGTATATAATGCTGTTGATTACCTTCGACTCTTCAAGGTCGTAGGGGATAAATATAAAGCTGTTTAAATTCCCTGACGTAGCAAGCGAGGATACGGCATTTGCAAGGTTGCCTGTTGATGCACATGACACCGTATCAAAACCAAATTCAACGGATTTTGAAAGTGCAACGGATACCACCCGGTCTTTAAAAGAGAGAGTTGGGAAGCAGACTGCATCGTTTTTTACATAGATGTTTGAATGCCCGAGTGCTTTTCCAAGGTTTTCGGCTTTAATTAACGGTGTATAACCTACCTGGGGGCCTATTGTGGGTTCATTATCTATTGGTAAGAGTTCTGCATAACGCCATATATTCTTTTTGCGTGAAAGTATTAGGTCCTTTGTAAGGTCCGCCTTAATCTTCTCGTAGTCGTATTCGACTTCAAGGGGGCCGAAACATGTCTCACAGACATATATGGGCTCTTTCGGATACTGCTCTCCGCATTCTTTACATTTAAGTCCTTTTGTATAACTCATATTATTTACTCTTTGGATAAAATTGGATAGAAAAATTACCTTTTTATAGTTAGGATGTCAAAATTACTGCTGGGACTCAATTTCTAAATCTTTATAGGGTCTTATGCCGTCTTTATCAATAATAACTTTTATAATTTCACTGGATACAATGGTATTGGTGCCGTTATTGTAATTACCGCTTACAAGAACCTTATCATTAACTGCAAATTCATCAGTTTCTACAAACTGTACATTGATTGTATTACCCTGGCTGTCAGAAAGGACGAGTATGTTATCTTCCTGGACTTCTATATCTTCGGCTTCTGTAAATTCTTTGCTGTCGCCGGTAATCTCATCTTCTGCTTTTATGTCATCTGCATAATTTATTTCCGTAATAAAACCAAGAACAACAATTTTGGCGCCGGCAAAGGCAATCGGGGAGACCTGGACCCGCTTAATGGTTGTTTTCATGCCCGCGACATTAAATGCTGGTTCTTTGGGTTGTTTCTTCGGGCAGCCTGCCAATAAAATAATAGTGGAAAAAAATAATAGTTTTATTAAATTACTCATTCTTTTATATAAACAGTACTTGGGTAAAGTGTTGTACAGTATATCCGAAGGAGAGTGATATGTATATCTTGGAAAACGAGAATTTTAACATTTACAGGTTCGATGTGGGCAACGAGGGAAGTAACTATCAGTATATAGTAAAGTGTAATGATTCGTCTGAATGCGTGGTGATTGACCCTCTTGACCCTGTAAGCCTTCTTCATTTTATAAGAGACAATAAACTAAGGGTCGCCGAAGTGCTTAATACTCACGGCCATCCGGATCATATTAGCGGAAATAACCCGATTATAAAGGTATTTCTTGATTCCAGGATCCATATTCACAGGGAAGGGCTTGAATTTGTTGCACCGCGTACGGTTGAAATTGAAGAAGGTGATGAAATAAAGTTTGGAAACCAGTCAATTTCCGTAATTTACACACCCGGACACTGCCCCGAGCATGTTTCTTTTATAATTGGGGACAATATATTTGTAGGAGACACAATATTCCTGTCAGGATGCGGCAATGTTAAGTTCAGGGGTAATGTTGACGTACTGTTTGATACATTTAACGACAAAATAAGAAACCTGGATGATAATCTAAACATATACTGCGGACACGATTACGCTTTAAATAACCTAGAATATGCTTTAAGTGTTGATCCTAACAATCCGGCAATTAATAATAAAATAAATTCTTTAAAGAAATCTGATGAAGCATTATCAACAGTAGGTGAAGAAAAGCTCTATAACCCTTTTATGCGGTATGATAATGAAGAACTGGTAGCTAATTTAAAGGAAAAATACCCTGATATGGATACAGACGGTAGGTCTGTATTTACTAAATTAAGAGAACTAAGAAATAACTGGTAGAATCTTAACTTAAATTTCCCTATCAAAAGATAAATTACATATGGATATAGGTAAAACAGATACATATAAAATACTAAATGATCTACTAAAGCAGCGCATACTTTTTCTCGATGGGGCAATGGGCACGATGATCCAGAGGTATAAGCTGGAAGAGCATGATTTCAGGGGAGAATTTTTCAAAGACCATGATATTGATTTAAAGGGCAACAACGACCTTCTTTCACTTACAAGGCCGGAAATTATAAAAGAGATACATACTCAGTACTTTGAAGCAGGGGCTGACATTGTCGAGACCAATACATTCAGCGCAACCACTATCGCACAGGCAGACTACGGGCTAGAGCACACTGTAAGGGACCTAAACATTGCATCGGCAAAGATTGCAAAAGAAGCAGCACAGGAAATTATGGATAAATATCCCGGAAGGGAATGTTTTGTAGCTGGGGCGATAGGCCCGACTAACAAAACAGCTTCCATGTCACCTGATGTAAACAACCCGGCATACAGGGCAATAAGCTTCCAGGAACTGGTAGATGCCTACCGTGAGCAGATCGAAGCACTTGTTGAAGGCGGCGTTGACATACTTCTTCCCGAAACAACGTTTGATACCCTTAATTTAAAAGCAGCTATTTATGCACTTGAAGAGTTTTTTGAAAGCTACGGCGAAAGGCTGCCGGTAATGCTTTCCGTAACAATTACAGACCAGTCAGGAAGGACACTCTCAGGGCAAACAGTAAGCGGTTTCTGGAACTCGGTTAGTCATGCAAAACCACTTAGCGTGGGTATAAACTGCGCCCTCGGGGCAGAAGCCATGAGGCCATATATAGAAGAGCTATCGAATATAGCAGGCTGTTATATCAGCTGCTACCCGAATGCAGGACTTCCTAACCCATTAAGTGAAACAGGTTATGACCAGACCCCGGATATTACAGCGGGACTTTTAAAAGAGTTCGGTGAGAGCGGGTTTTTGAATATGGTAGGCGGCTGCTGCGGTACTACTCCTGACCATATAAAAAGTGTGGTTGATGAAATAAAATACCTTGAACCAAGAAAAATACCCGAGATACTACCCGCAACAAGGCTTAGCGGGCTTGAAGCATTAACAATTCAGCCGGGTAAAGATTCACCTTTTATTATGGTGGGCGAAAGGACCAATGTTACAGGTTCCCCGAGGTTTGCAAAACTTATAAAAGAAGAAGATTACGAGACTGCATTGTCAGTTGCGGCGCAGCAGGTGGAAAACGGCGCAAATATAATAGATATCAATTTTGACGAGGGCCTTCTCGACAGTGAAGCATGCATGGAGAAGTTCCTTAACCTTATTGCATCTGAGCCTGATATCGCGAAAGTCCCAATAATGATCGACAGCTCAAAATTTTCAGTGATTGAAACAGGGCTAAGATGCGTACAGGGAAAATGCGTTGTTAATTCAATTAGCATGAAAGAAGGCGAAGAGCTGTTTAGAGAGCAGGCTAGAAAAATTATGAAATACGGAGCTGCCGTAGTGGTAATGGCTTTTGACGAAGAAGGCCAGGCAGCTGAGGCAGATGATAAGGTAAGAATATGCGGGCGGGCTTATAAAATACTTACAGAAGAAGTTGGTATGGACCCGTCTGATATTATTTTTGATCCGAACATACTGACAGTTGCTACTGGTATTGAAGAGCATAATAACTACGCACTTAACTTTATAAATGCAGTAAAAGATATAAAAGAGAAATGCCCGGGAGCGCTTACAAGCGGCGGTGTGAGTAATATCTCATTTTCACTCCGCGGAAATAACATTGTAAGGGAAGCTATGCACAGTGCGTTTCTTTTCCATGCAATAGAAGCAGGGCTTGATATGGGTATCGTTAATGCCGGAATGCTTGCGGTATATGATGACGTTGAAAAAGAGCTTCTCGAAAAAGTAGAAAATGTACTATTAAATAAAAGCCCTGAAGCCACAGAAGATCTTGTTGATTTTGCAGAGCAGTTTAAAGGTGTTAAAAGTGCTGAAAAGAAAGCTGAAGATAAGGCGTGGCGTGAGCAGTCCGTAGAGGAAAGGCTTAAATATTCACTTGTAAACGGGATCTCTGATTTTGTTGATGAAGATACGGAAGAGGCAAGGGCAAAATACGCCATGCCCCTTGAAGTAATAGAAGGCCCTCTTATGGACGGCATGAAAGTCGTAGGCGGACTGTTTGGCGAAGGGAAGATGTTTCTGCCCCAGGTTGTTAAAAGCGCAAGGGTCATGAAGAAGGCAGTCGCGTATCTTGAACCCTATATGGAAAAACTTAAAGCCGGTTCCGATAATACTCGAGGCAAGTTTGTTATTGCGACAGTCAAAGGTGATGTTCACGATATTGGAAAAAATATTGTTTCTGTTGTGCTTTCCTGCAATAACTACGAGGTAATAGACCTCGGGGTTATGGTATCCTGCGACCAGATTTTAAACACTGCTAAAGATGTAGGTGCAAATATTATTGGCCTAAGTGGGCTTATTACGCCTTCACTTGATGAGATGGTTTATAACGCATCAGAGATGGAAAGGCAGGGCTTTGATATTCCTCTTCTTGTCGGTGGGGCCACAACAAGCAGTGCCCATACCGCTATTAAGATTGCACCTCACTATAACGGTATTGTAGACCACGTACAGGACGCATCACTTGTTGTTGGCGTGTGTAATGATCTTCTGAATCCTGATAAAGCAGATGATTATAAATTAGAGCTTAGAGAAAAACAGAAGAAACAAAAAGAAAGGTTTGAAGAGAGCCAGGCAAAAATAACATACGTATCAATTGAAGAAGCAAGACAAAACAGATTTGAAATTGACTGGAAAGAAACTGCAATTGATAAACCAAAACAGACTGGGATCATAGAGTTTAATGATATTGACCTTGAAGAGGTAATAAACTATTTCGACTGGTCCCCGTTTTTCTGGACATGGGAGCTCAAAGGCTCTTTCCCAAAGATTCTGGATAATCCAAAATGGGGTGAGCAGGCAAGAGAGCTTTACAGGGATGCGGAAGAACTGCTAGGTGAAATTATAAATAAAAAACTATTTAACCCATCTGCAGTTGTAGGCATCTGGCCGGCTAACAGCAAGGTTGATGATGTTGAAATTTATACGCAAGGCAAGAAAAAAGAGCTGATTGAGACATTGCATTTTCTTAGGCAGCAGGGAAAAAGAAAAGAGGACCAGATATATAACTGCCTTTCAGATTTTATTGCCCCAAAAGCAACGAGGAAAAAAGATTACATCGGTGGGTTTGTTGTAACTGCCGGAAGTAAAGTAGACGAACTTGCCGACAAGTATAAAGACGAACACGATGATTATACATCTATTATGATAAAAGCACTTGGCGACAGGATAGCAGAGGCCCTTGCCGAGATGATCCATAAAAAAGTAAGAGACAACTGGGGTTACGGTAAAAAAGAAAACCTTACTAATGAAGACTTTATCAGCGAAAAATACAGGGGGATAAGGCCCGCCCCGGGATACCCCTCATGTCCTGACCATACCGAAAAAGGAATACTCTGGAGTCTTCTTGATGCTGAAAAGCATACAGGTGTTTCCCTCACGGAATCATACGCTATGACTCCCGGAAGCTCCGTTTCCGGATTTTATTTCTCACACCCTGATGCCAGGTATTTCAATCTTGGAAAGATACTTAAAGACCAGGTTGAAGACTACGCAAAAAGAAAAGGGCAATCTGTTGAAGAAGTAGAAAAATGGCTCCAGCCAAATTTGGGTTACTAGAATAGAAACTTATAGTATATTCAATAAACTTATTGAAATATAAGTAAGATCTAAGTAATACTAAAATTAAGTAACTGAATAAGTATGCTTAATTTCAAGTATAGGGGGAGAAATGTCTACTTATGAACAGGTAAGAAAGGAACACCTATTAAAAAGTAATTCCCGCCAGGCGAAATTTTTCGCCACAAAACGTTACGATCCAAATAAAGAAACAATCCTAATGCTTCCGGGAGGACTTGCATCTCAGCTTGAAAGAAGCAGTAACAGGTTTAATACAACACCGCAAGATTATGAGAATTACGAAAACGTGTGGATAGATCTTGGAACAATATTTAAAAAAGAAGCTGAAAAACTTGAAATTAATGATGAACTGAGAGATAAAGGGAACCACATTGTAATTCCCAATGGCCCACTCGAATCATTTGTTCAAAACCCCTACGATGAAACCAAAAGATATTTCAGAGACAACGACTACAATTATTTTTCATGGGGATTTGACTGGAGAAGGTCGATCGAAGAGTCAGCAGATCTTTTAAAAGATTTTTTAAACAAGTTCAAAGAAGAAGTAATAAATAAATTCGGCCCATCCAGGGACCCATTACCGAATACCACGATACTGTGCCACAGTATGGGAGGCCTTGTAACAAAGCTATTTCTCAACAATGTACTCGGCTCTGCCACAACCCAGGCAGATGTAAGGAAGTGGATAAGAAGGGTTATCACGGTAGGGACACCATTTTACGGGACTTCCAATCATATCTTCAGGTACTACAAGGGAGAGAAGCTATTAAATATTATTTATACAACAACAAAAATAACGAGACTCGCAGGGACAATGCCAGGGGCATATATACTTATGTATCTGGATACATATTCATATTTTAAATACCAGCAGGACATTGCTAATCCCGAACTTACCACATATCCCTCAAGGGATATGGACGATCCCGGCAAAGAGGTTGACCCATATTCGACAACAAATATGAGTTATTACCCGGACTGGGTAAAAGAAGACTATATAAGTCTTTCCAGGAATATAAGAAAGAAGATTATTAAAAAACTACCTAATGCTGTTATAAAAAATGTTTTTCATATAAGGGCAGGGGGAAGGAATACTGATATCTCACTTAAGTGGAGAAATATAAATAACCAGTTTGACGTAGAACTGGACAAACTGCCTTTTAAGGGCACTAAAGGTGAAGGCGACGGTACTGTTCCTTTATGGTCTGCAAGGCTGGCTCAGACACCAGACAACCAGATATATAATTTAAGAAAAGCCAACAATCACTCTTCACTACTTGAACATATAGAGACGCTAAAAGCTGTCAGGTACATAACAGCACATAATAAAGTTCCCAAAATAATCAGGTTTAAAAAGAAGGAAGTTAAAAAGCCTCAAATGGCAACCAAAAAAGCTGTACAGGAATATCTGAATGGAGTAGCCAGTAACCAGTTTGGTTTGGAAGACAATAAAGCTTTGGACCCTAAAATCTGGAGAAGGATACTAAACGACGTACAGTAAAAACCAGTTAAGTAATCCCCTGAATAATTGACTGGTAAAGAAGGTACATACCCATTGCTACTTCACTAACGTTGTCGGGGTCCCTGTAGGATTCCCAGATATGGATAAGTTCTAATTTGTATGGAAGCATCACAAATAGAATTAGTGATGGTAAAAGAAGAGTAGTGTTTATAAGCAGTCTTATTTTTGACATTTTTTCATTGGTTCGGATTCGATTTCTTTCACTACACCTTTTTCCACTTCCACTTCCGCACATACGCCGACTTTAAGAGGGCCGTTGTCTTCATCAAGCTTGGTCTTCTCAGTAGCTTTAAAAACCCGGTCACCAATTATCCAGTTCCCGATAGTTCCTTCCGGTCTGGCGTGTAAAATCCCCTTGTATTCTTCACCTGCAAATAGCGGTGTTGAATATATACAGAATAGTGAAAAACAGATAGATAATATTAATAGCTTATTCATTTATATTTCACCGAACATCCATATGGTTTACTTTGAGATATTTCTATTGTATCACCTGTAGTTAAATTTGTAAGGGCAAGATCAACATAATTATTTCTTTTGTCTGTGCTGTTTGCTCCGCTCTTATCATCATCAATGCCGCCTTCGTAAACAAGTCCGTCTGTCTTATAAATTATATACATATGGGGAGTTGTTTTTGCTCCAAACGTTTTACCGACTTCACCAGTGTTGTCATTCAAAATGGGGTAGGGCACTCCGTACTGGTCGGCCATTTTCTTATTATCTTCATTATTCATATAATGGGTGCTGTTTACAGCGAGCCATACAACTTCCTTATCCTTGTACTTTTCGGCAAGCTCCACCATGGTTTTTTCCCTGTAGTGCCTCTGAACAAAGGGGCAGTCCGGGTTTGTCCATTCCAGTACTACGATATTATCACTGTAATCAGCCAGGGTTATTTTATTGCCATTTTGGTCTTCAAGAGTGAAATTGTTGTTAACAGCAAAGGAATTAATACTGAATGCTAATAAAAAAAGCAGAAAAACGGGTAATGGTTTTAATGTTTTCATAGAAAATCTCCTGATTGTTGTTTTATATTTAGAATAGCTATTAAAGTATTGGATTCAACCTGAATTATTTTTTATCCAGTCTTTTAAATTAACCGTATACTCAAAACCCTTTCGATTTTTGTCTTTATCTATATAGGTGATGACTGTATCAAGGTTTTCAGATGAAGATTTATGGCCGGGGTAAATTTTTACGGTAAATGATATAATTTGCTGATTTTCTATCTTTGAATAAGAAATATTTTCAATATCAACTGTTTTTAAAGGTATAGGATATAGTTTAAAAGTGTTATCTAACATGCTGTTATTAATGATAATATTATACTTGTTATCTTCATTAACTACCTTTATATTAAATTTATTGTTACTTTTTGAAGGGAGACGGCTTTTCCATGTATCAAACAGTATTTTATTGTCAGTTTTGGTTAAATCCTTTGTATATCCAGCTTTTCCTGGAATGCAGATCTCTTCGCAGCTTATCCATTTGGTAATTACTTTTACGGGGATAGTTGATTTAAACTCAAAATTTGCCGGAACTTTAATATCTGACCAGAGTAATACCTCATCTTCATATCCATAATCCAGAATATCTCCATCCCTTGTAAAGGCTTTGGGAAGCGGCCAGTTTAGTTCACCGGCTTTAAATCCTTCCGGAAGTGTAAACTCTATCTTTGTAGGCAGGCCAGAATCACCTGAGTTTTTCCAGTAAATATGCCAATGGGGATTTAATTCATAGAGGATACCAACTCTTATAATACGGTCTGATTCTAAAAGGGAAGTATCATAGACTAATTGGGTATTAATCGTTTTGGGAAATTCATCTGAAAAGCCGCATAAAACAAAGCTTATTAAGATAAGTGGTAAAATCAGTTTTATTTTCATAGAGTTTGGAGAAAGTATATAAGAAAAACAAAGAATGTGAATTATTTATATACATAACCCTTGCCGCCGCATAAACTGCAGGTAGCATACCCGCCGCTGCAGGAGTAACAGCTTACAAATTCTTCATTGTACTGCGGATTACCTTCCCAATCATAGCTTACCCTTGATTCGTATCTCCCTCCCTGGCCTCCGCAGGACGAACATGGCTTGGAACCTGCGCCATAACATGATGAACATTGAGTTGTTTCCATAATTTGTGCTGTGCCTGAGACAGATGGGCGTGGATTAGGAGTAACAGTTCTAGCTGCTGCAGGTCTTGCAGCAGTTTGTGTCTGTTTAGGTTTCTTATTTTTATCCGGAAACTTAACCCGTTCCCATTTATCTATACCTGCTGTTTTAAATATAAACCCGCTGCTAAAATTCATAAATTCACTTCTTACTCTATCAGCAACAGTTTTTGCTTCTCCGGATGCGGTAAATCCCATTCCAAGAAACTTAATCTTTTTTTCATCTTGATACGCGTATATCCTGCTCCAGGTCATTTCAATAAATTCTATACCATCATATAATTTCTTATATTCACTACCCCTGAAAGAGGCATACTGTCCGTGACCTAAATTTAGTTTTCTTAAATCAGGAAGAGGTTTTAGTGTAAAACCTGCCACATGGACATCCCTTTTGAGCGGTTCCAGTTTGTATTCCTTGTCAAACGGAGACGAGGAAAGCCAGTCCCAGGTTGCGGAAGGGCTCTTGGCATTTGTCCATTTTACCCAGTATGCCTCTTTATCATTATTTATATTGTCTTTTGTAAACCTGAACGCTTTCCCGTTGTATTTTGGTTTTATATTCCAATTTTCAGGATAACGGAATGAAAGCTGGTCATTTATGATGTATCTTGGCATGATTCTTCCCCTTGAAACTTAGTATAAATCAGAAAATATTAAAAGAATATAATTTTGTTACCGTTGGTATGAATTAACCAGGTTATTCAGCGATAATGTGTATTAATAAAATATTTTAAAAAAGGACATAATCATGATACTAAAAATATATCTTGCAGGTGAAATTCATTCTGACTGGAGAGAAGTTGTAGTCGAAGGTTCAAAAGAGAAAGGGCTTAGCGTTGTATTTACAAACCCCGTTACTGACCATGATGCGAGTGATAAGTGCGGTGTAAATATACTTGGTGAGGAAGAAAAACCTTTCTGGCGGGACAGGAAAGGTTCCGGATTAAATGCTATCAGAAGAATTAAGTTGATAAAGGACTCAGACATTGTAGTAGTAAGATTTGGCCCTAAATATAAACAGTGGAACGCTGCATTTGATGCAGGTTATGCAGCGGCACTGGGAAAATCCCTGATTACACTTCACGACGAAGAACACGACCATGCACTCAAGGAAGTGGACGAAGCAGCAAATGCAACAGCCCGTACACCCGAGCAGGTAGTGCAGATACTTGAATATGTCCTTTCCTAAAATTTAATATTTTTTCTTTTCATTTAAATCTCTAATTGGAGGGCTCCATGTACCAGCCCCAGGAACCCTTCTGCCCCACACTTTTCCCCTGTAATTACTTCTCAGGTGCCTGATAGTAAGTCTCTGTACAAGATTAATCGCAGGTAAAATACCATGCAGTCCTGCAGCTTTAACAAGCACTTTGTCTCTTAATTCAAAAAAACTAAGGTCATCAGGTGAAACACAAACAGGTTTGCTGGTTGAAAGGAAAGGGGGAATTGCACCTTCAAGAGGAACTGTACCGTCACCTGTATTTCTCGAATGTCTATTCTCTTCAAGTTCATCAACAAACTGTTCATCCTCTATAATAAACCATGGCCCCGAACTGGTATTCCTGACTTTCATCTGAACCCTTGTTTTACTGTTTACCCCTATAATTGCGAGCCAGTCGTCCTGTATCAGCCCTGCGTGTGATGGTTTGAATGAATTGACCTTGTCCCTATGTTCCCTTCCGATTTTAAGAAGTGATTTTAGAATATCTTCTGCTTTTTGCTCACGCTGAGAGGCAGGAGTGTCAACAGAATACATTCTTACATATTCGGAAAGACTCCTGGTAATACTTCTTTGCATATTCATAGGATTGTAGAGATCCACGTGATGCCCGTTTTCAAATATTGCTGACTTATCATATGATGGGAAAAGCTGGTATACAGCTGGTGTGGCCCTGGCGGCTTCACGTTCCCTCTCTTTGGGAACGTCTCCGGACAAAAGGCTCATGCCTGTTGTTATCTTAACTATTGCTTCAATAGACCCTAAATAAGGAGTGCCGATAGTAACTACTTTTCCGACTTTTGATTTGTTTTTGTACTGGGAAAGGTATTCAGTAATTATAAGGCCGCCCATGGAATGCCCTACAAGGTCAACTTTTATTTCATCCCTGGCCCCTTTGTAATGCTTAAGCAGGAGCGTCCTGGCAATTACTTCATCAATAAAGTCCCCGAGCACTTTTGCTATGTCTTGTATATCAATTCTCCAGTCATATGGGAATGCGAAAACCGGTGTGGGTTTATCTGCCTGCATTGAAAGCTCATGACGGAGAGCTTTTATAAGGTCGTTGTAAATCTCAAATATACGGCCGGGATATACATGTGAAGGTTCAATAGCTTCGTAGCAAAGGTCGTCAGGATGAAGTGATACTTTCTCAAAGTCTTTATTAAACACCATTGACCAGAGTGTCTCAGTCTTTAAAGGATAATCGTCGTGCAGGTCTGAAGCGGTAATGCCGGGTATGACAATTACTGGATTTTGATGACTCATTAGTTACACCCCCATGTAATTAACAATATGTTATTTATTCTATAATAACTTAAACCTTTATAGGAATTCTATAATTTTTTTAAAGGGAACGAGGTTGTTGTATATTTTATAAAATGTATATTTAAAAGCCCGATGGAAAAAGAAAACAAAAAAGCGGTATTTTTTGATGCCGCGGACACGCTGTTCTATATTAAAGATGGGCTTGGTAACACATATGCGGAGCCTGCCAAAAAATACGGGGTAGATCCAGACCCCGGGCAACTAAGAAAAGCATTCGGGAAATATTTCCCTGCTGCACCCCCTCTTGCTTTTGAAGCAGAAACGGAAGAAGAACTTAAAACCCTTGAAAAACAGTGGTGGTATGACGTTGTACACAAAGTGTATTCGGACATTGGTATGTTTGATCAGTTTGATGACTACTTCAATGACCTATTCGAAGTGTTCAGGACTTCTGCCTGGGAGATATTCCCTGAGACAAGCGAAGTATTAACACGCATTAAAACCAGGGGCTACAAGATAATAGTCGTTTCGAACTTTGATTCCAGGGTCTACGATGTATGCAGGGGTATGAACATACTCGGACATTTTGATGATTTTGTTATTTCAAGCGAGTCGGGATACGCAAAACCATCAATAGAAATATTTCAGCTTGCATTAGAACGAAACAAACTTATTCCAGCAGAATGCGTTCATATCGGCGACAACTATATGAATGATTTTGTCTGTCCGACAAGTATCGGAATGAATGCAATATTTCTCGACAGGGAAAATAAACATCCTGATAAGAGCATTGCCAGGATAAAAGATTTAAATGAACTTCTTAGATTAATCAGCTAGCGGAGGACACTGATGACACAGGGAGCATTACTGGCACTCCTGGTTGCCTGCATATGGGGAATTAACCCCATATTTGAAAAATTTGCTTTAAAAAATACATCTCCGTTTTCAGTAATCACAATAAGGTTTATTTTTACGGCAATATGCCTCGGGGTTTACACCTTATTTGCGGGTAGGGTTGATGAACTGGTAAAAGTAGATTCAAAGTCAATGATGTGGATTTTACTATCAGGGCTTCTGGGAGGCCTTCTTGGGCTTTTTATCTTCTTCGTTGCTTTAAAACAGGAAGATACATCTAAAGTGCTGCCAATAATTGCTTCTTTCCCCATGTTTACAGCAATATTTGCTTATTTCCTTCTGGGCGAGACACTTTCGCTTAAGAGGCTAATAGGAATAATGTTTGTAATTATCGGGGTGGTATTAATTAATATAAAAGAGTCTATTTCAGACTGATCAGTGTTTTTCTGATTCTTCCCTTGTAAAAAATAAGAATGCCATAGACGGCCTTTTAGAAGCTTCCCTCATGGCAAACTGGACATATTCAAACTCCCATCCCTGGCCGGTCCATTCATTAATAGTGTTTTCAATATCTATGTCAGTGACTGTTGCCAGTTCCACTACTTTATATTCCATTTATTTAATCTTCTTAATTTTTTTACTTGTGATATAAATATTTAAGATAAGTTTATACCATAAAGGAGATTATTAAACGGCAAATATTATGAGTAATAATACCAAAAGAAGAATAAGACCATTCAAGAAAATACTGATTGCAAACAGAGGTGAAATATCAATCAGGATACAGAGGGCATGCTCCGAACTTGGTATTACATCCGTTGCGATCTATTCCGAGGAAGATTACCTGTCGCTTCACAGGGTAAAGGCCGACGAATCGTACCTTGTTGGTAAAAACAAGGGGCCGGTCGAAGCCTACCTTGATATAGAGGGAATTATAAATATAGCCAAGGCTAATAACGTTGATGCCATACACCCTGGTTACGGGTTTCTTTCGGAGAACGCCAATTTTGTTAAAGCCTGCGACAAGGCCGGGATAGTGTTTATCGGCCCGAGTGCAGACCCGATTACACTCATGGGTGATAAGGCCGAAGCCAGGAGGATAGCCCAGAAAGTAAATGTGCCGGTGATACCGGGGACTGAAGAATTTGTTAAAACAGTAAAAGAAGCCAAGAAATATGCAAAGAAAATAAAATATCCAGTACTTGTAAAAGCTGCTTTTGGCGGTGGAGGAAGAGGGGTCAGGGTAGTTTATAACGAAAAAGAACTTGAAGAAAATTTTAACGAGGCAAAATCCGAAGCAAAAACAGCATTCGGAAATGACGCGCTTTTTATTGAAAGATACGTATTAAATCCAAAACATATAGAAGTACAGATTATTGCAGACAGGTACGGTAAAACGATCCATCTTTTTGAACGAGACTGCTCTGTCCAGAGAAGGTACCAGAAAGTAATTGAATTTGCCCCGTCGTTAACTATTTCAGATAAAACAAGAAAGCAACTTTATGCTGATGCAATAAAAATTGCCGAGGGGTGTAACTATATTAACGCGGGAACAGTGGAGTTCCTGGTTGATGAAGAAGAGAACTACTATTTTATTGAGATGAACCCGAGGATACAGGTTGAGCATACGGTAACAGAACTTGTAACAGGGGTTGATATAGTTAGGGCGCAGATAAGGATTGCGGAAGGGTATAAATTAACCGACAAAGAAGTTGGTATCCCGAGGAAACCAAAACTAAACGGCTACGCAATTCAGTGCCGAATAACCACGGAAGACCCAAAAAACAATTTTACACCTGATATCGGTACGATAAATGATTACAGGTCGCCCGGCGGACTCGGCGTAAGGCTCGATGCGGCAAGTGCATTCGTGGGTGCAGCAATAACCCCTTACTACGATTCCATGCTTGTTAAACTTATGACTTTCGGGAGTGATTTTGAATCTACCCTGGGCAAAATGATAAGGGCGCTAAACGAATTCAGGATCAGGGGCGTAAAGAACAATATCCCTTTTCTTATTAACGTGCTGAGCCACCCTGTTTTTGTAAGCGGTAAATGCAGGACAACGTTCCTCGATGAGTACAAGGAAGTATTCAATATAGAAGAACGTGCCGACAATATTACAAAGATACTGGATTTTATCGGTGACGTAATAGTAAACAGGAAATACGAAAAACCGGTAAAATGGAACAAAATACCTCCGCAAAAACCTGTTATACCGGATGTAGATACTTCATTTATCCCAATGCCCGAACACAGGGACGTATTTCTTAATAAGGGTGCCGATGGGCTTTCTAAATGGATACTACAGCAAAACAGGCAGCTTATTACCGACACGACATTCAGAGATGCCCACCAGTCACTCCTTGCTACAAGGATGAGAACTTATGATATCGCCAATATTGCCTCTGAGACAGCGGTAATTGGTAAAGATATATTCTCGTACGAAATGTGGGGAGGTGCCACTTTTGATGTGGCTATGAGGTTCCTGCACGAAGACCCATGGGACAGGCTTACCAAGCTGAGGCAGAAAATGCCAAACAGTATGTTCCAGATGCTTCTCAGGGGTTCTAACGCAGTTGGTTATAAAAATTATGCAGACAATGTTGTAGTAGAATTTATTAACAAAGCCGCGACGCACGGCATCGATATTTTCAGGGTCTTTGACTGTTTTAACTGGATACCGAATATGAAACTTTCCATAGAGACTGTTATTGAAACGGGGAAGGTATGCGAAGCTGCAATCTGCTATTCAGGTGATATTACAGACCCGGAAAAGAAAAAATATACTCTACAGTACTATGTTGACCTAGCAGGCGAACTTAAGGACCTTGGCACGCACATTATTGCCATTAAGGATATGGCAGGTCTTTGCAAGCCGTATGCTGCCGGAGAGTTAATTACTGCGATAAAGAAAGAGACAGGTCTGCCTGTGCATTTTCATACACATGCAACAAGTGGTAACGGTGAGGCCACTATATTAAAAGCTGCAGAGGCAGGTGCTGATATCGTTGACCTTGCAATAAGTTCGATGTCCGGTACCACTGCCCAGCCCAGCCTTAACGCAGTTGTGTCAGCTCTTAAAGGTCAGGACCGTGATACAGCACTTGATGTGGAGCAGTTAAACAAACTATCAGCTTACTGGGAATCAGTCAGGGAGTATTATGCGCCGTTTGAGACTGACATGAAAGCTTCAAATGCGGATGTATATGATTTTGAAATTCCAGGCGGGCAGTACACAAACTTAAGGGCGCAGGCCCAGTCACTCGGACTTGGTGAACAGTGGGAAGATGTGAAGAAGAAATACGCCGAGGTAAACCAGCTCTTCGGTGATATTATAAAAGTAACACCGTCTTCCAAGGTTGTAGGAGATATGGCGCTTTACCTGACCCAGAACGGTATTGAGACAGGTGAAGTAATACCTAAGTCCAAAGAGCTTAGTTTTCCCATTTCAACAATAGATTTAATGAAGGGCCAACTTGGCCAGCCGCTAGGCGGATTCCCGGAAGATATCAGGGACGCAGTACTCAAGGGAGAAAAGTATATTACCAAGAGACCAGGTGATTATATTAAAAAAATAAATATTGATAAAGAACTGGAAAACATTAAGAAAAATATAAATGAGAAGCTAAAAATAAAAGACGTTGTCTCATATCTTCTTTACCCGGCTGTGTTCGAAGAATTTTTTCAGCACCAGGAATTATACGGTGATGTAAGTGTGATACCTACAGAACTTTTTTATTTCGGTATGGAACCCGGGGATGAGGCCAAGGTAGTTACCGAAGACGGAAAGCAGTATCTGATTAAACTGTTCGGTATCGGCGAAATTGAACACGACGGCAGGGTACCAATGCTGTTTGAGGTAAACGGGCATCCAAGGCCGACCCGTATTAAAGACCTGTCGGCCCAGACCGATGAAGTGGTGCATGAGAAGTCTGATCCTGATGTAGAGGGTGAGATCGGTTCCCCACTTGCAGGAAAAATAATGAAGCTCTTTGTTGCTGAAGGAGATAAAGTCGAAAAGGACCAGACTCTTTTCATTATTGAAGCTATGAAGATGCAGACAAATATTAAATCAAACGATAAGGGTACTGTTGCAAGAATACCGCTTAAAGAAGGTGAGAACGTCGACGCTGGTGACCTTGTAATGAAGCTGGAAATTTAATCCAGGATAAATTCAAGCGCTTCAACAAATTCATCTGCCATTCCTGGATGACCGTGCCTTCTGGCGGCATCAATACCTTTTTTATAAGTTTCCCTGGCTTTTTCAGTCTCTCCAAGTTCGATGTATGATTCAGCAAGGAGCCTGTATCCGGAACCTTCGTCGCTGTATGTGTTTAAATAGTAAACAAGCTCGTTAACAGCGCTTTGGTAGTCTTTTATCTTAAAATACTCGTTTGCAAGTGAATACCTGACAAGTGCATTGTCAGGGTTTTTTTCGAAAATCTTTTTAAACTGCTCAATCCTGCTTTCCGGTCCGTTTTCTTCGTTCATATTAATATTATTCGTAGTGAAAATGTTTTGTAAAGCCCTTAATCAAAAGGTCTTCTATATCTGACTGTTTAATATCTTCTTCTAGTTTATTCCAGCTTTTAATCGAGGTAACCGGGTTGTTGTTAAGTCCGCAGGGGACAATTAGGTCAAAATATGAAAGGTCAGTGTTTATGTTTAAAGAAAGGCCGTGATATGTGACCCACCGTTTTATACCTACTCCTATTGATGCTATTTTTGAACGTTTTACGAAAACCCCTGTCAGGCCTTCAATTCGTCTTGCTTTGATATCAAAATCCAGCAGCAGCTCAATTAGTATCTGCTCAAGTGTCCTTAGATACTTATGCACGTCTTTGATATGATTGTTCAGGTTGATAATCGGGTAGCAGACAATCTGCCCCGGGCCATGAAAAGTAATATCGCCGCCCCGCGTAACTTCAAAATAGTCAATATTTTTTTGTCTTAATAATTTTTCAGAAATCAACAGGTTGGATTTATCGCCGTTTCTTCCAATTGTAATAGTTGGAGTGTGTTCTACAAAAAGAAGTGTATCGTTTATTTTATTGCTGATTCTTTTTGAAAGGTAGTCCAGCTGTAAATTTAGTGCGCTCTGGTAATCAAGAGTGCCAAGACGCTTTACATCCAGTTTGTTCATAACATAGCGTTATAAATATTTCACCTTTTAGAAGTTGCGTGTACGTCCAAGTGCCCCGAGAGCTGCTTCCATAACTGCTTCCGAAAGAGTAGGGTGCGCATGGGAGGTGTAGGCAATTTCAACCGGAGTTGCCTCAAGGGATGAAGCTAGTCCAAGCTCGGCAATAAGTTCTGTTGCGCCGTGCCCGATAATATGTGACCCCAGTATTTCCCCGGTTTTTTTGTCAGAAATTATTTTTACAAACCCCTCTGTATCACCAACTGCCACAGCTTTACCTGCTGCCTTAAAAGGGAATTTGCCCACAGTGTAGTCATAGTCTTTTTCCTTGACCTGCTTTTCTGTCATCCCGATTGTCCCGACTTCCGGCTGACAATAAACGCAGCCCGGTATCTTGTTATAATGCACCTTGCTGTTAATTCCGTTCATCATCTCTACTGCTGCGACCCCTTCTTCAGAAGCTTTATGTGCCAGTAATGGCGGGCCGATAACATCACCAATCGCAAATATATTGGAGGCTGTTGTCATGTAGTTGTCATCTGTCTTTATAAATCCGTAGTCATCCATCTCAACGCCAACAGTATCAAGGCCGAGGCTGTCGCCTGTGCCGTAATAGCTGAATGATGAAGGTGCTGCATTTGCCACGGCTTTTCTGCCAATTGCGACGAGTACCATATCTGCTTTTATTTTTTTCTCTTCACCTGAAGACATGTCCTCAACAGTAACTGTTGCAGTAGTCTTGGTCTTCTTGATAGATTTATACTTGGTTTTAGTAAGTATATTCATCCCGGATTTCTTGAATATCTTGTTCAGTTCCTTAGCTACTTCCTCATCAGCCCCGGGGATTATGTGGTCTTCCATCTCTATTATAGTCACCTTGCTTCCGAATGAATTATATACATATGCAAACTCTGCGCCGATATAGCCGCCACCGATGATAGTAATATTTTTTGGGACTTCCCTGTGCATAATTGCTTCGTCGCTGGTCATTACGATTTTCCCGTCTATATCAAGGCCGGGAATAGTACGGGGTACGGACCCTGTTGCAATCATGATTTTATTTGTATTTATTTCTACGTCTTCTTTATTAATTATCCCTACCTGGTTCGGTGTGATTATTTTCCCGGCCCCTTTAAAAAGTGTGATTTTATTCTTTTTAAACAGGAACTCTACCCCTTTATTAAGTGAATCCGATGCCGTCCTGCTTTTATCAATTACCCTGGAATAATCATAGGAAACACCTTTAGTTGTTATTCCGTAGCTGTCTGAATTTAATATGTAGTTATGAACTTCTGCGCATTTAAGAATGGCCTTTGAAGGAATACATCCCCAGTTGAGGCATACACCACCGGGTTTGTCCCTTTCTATAACTGCGACATTCATTCCAAGCTGAGCTGCGCGAATTGCGGAAATGTATCCGCCGGGTCCTGAACCAATAATCGTTAGATCGAATTTTTCCATAGCGCCGTATATTATATATATATAAGTACTCTGGTCAACTTAATAATAATTTTATATTTAGGCGTTATATTTATATTGGAATATATATTTTATCCACACCTGTTAGAATAACAGTAATACTGTATTTAAGAGGGCTATATGTCATACGAAAAAGAAAATGATCCCAAATCAATTGAAGAAATAGAGAACAAAGAGTGGATAGAATCGCTTGAATCAGTACTTGAAAATTCAGGCCCTGACAGGGCGCAGGAAATCCTCCGAAAACTCCAGATTTACTCACAAAAAGCCGGAATTACGGTACCTTACACTGCAAATACTCCTTATATTAATACAATCCCCGTAAACGAACAGCCTCCTTATCCCGGTGACCGTGAAATCGAAATCAGAATAAGGAATATCATACGCTGGAATGCCATGGCAATGGTGGTCAGGGCAAACAGGCTCGATGACGGCATTGGAGGACATATATCGACTTATGCTTCCGCTGCAACACTTTTTGAAGTAGCCTTTCATCATTTTTTAAAAGGCCACAGTGAAGGCCAGGTTGGTGACCAGGTCTATATACAGGGGCACGCTTCACCTGGTATATATGCAAGGGCTTACCTTGAAGGCAGGCTCACACGTGAGCAGATAAGACACTACAGGAAAGAACTTACCTATGAAGGCGGCCTTTCTTCATACCCACACCCCTGGCTTATGCCTGATTTCTGGGAATTCCCGACTGTATCAATGGGCCTTTCTCCCATAATGGCAATTTACCAGGCAAGGTTTAACCGCTACCTCGAAGACAGGGGACTTATCGAAAAATTGAACAACAAAGTATGGGTATTTATGGGTGACGGGGAAACAGACGAACCTGAATCACTGGGTGCCATATCTCTTGCTTCGCGTGAGAAACTGGACAATCTTATATTTGTAATAAACTGCAACCTCCAGAGGCTGGACGGCCCAGTAAGGGGTAACGGCAAAATTATCCAGGAGCTTGAAAGGAACTTCCGCGGCGCCGGATGGAATGTAATAAAAGTAATATGGGGAAATGACTGGGACGCTCTCCTCGAAAAAGATGAAGACGGGCTCCTTGTCGAAAGAATGGAATCCGCCGTAGACGGTGACTACCAGAAATACATCGTCGAAAACGGGTCATATATTAGGGACCATTTTTTTGGTACTGACCCAAAACTTCGTGAACTTGTAAAAAATTATTCTGACCAGGAACTGGAAAAACTAAGAAGGGGCGGACATGACACTGAAAAGATGTATGCCGCATATAAAAGGGCGATTGAACATACCGGCGGCCCCACGGTAATTCTTGCAAAGACTATAAAAGGGTACGGCCTTGGTGAGGCAGGTGAAGGAAGAAACGTCAGCCACAACCAGAAAAAACTAAACGAAGAAGAACTAAAAGAGTTCAGGACAAGGTTCAATATACCAATTTCCGATGATGACGTTGCAAAAGCCCCTTTTTATAAACCTGACGATGATAGTCCTGAAATAAAATATTTAAAACAACAACGGGAAAAACTCGGGGGTTATATCCCTTCGAGAAAAGTGCTCGGTAAACCGATAAAGAGCTATGATGAAACCGTGTTTGATGAGTTTTACAGCGGATCGGGTGACAGGCCTGCGGCCACAACAATGGCATATGTGAGGCTACTTTCAAAACTGCTTCGTGATAAGGACATAGGTGATCTTATCGTCCCTATTATTCCCGATGAAGCACGTTCTTTCGGCATGGAAGCACTGTTCAGGCAGGCAGGGATTTATTCCCATCCCGGGCAGGTATACGAACCCGTTGACTCAGATACATTTCTTTTTTACAAGGAAGCAACAGATGGTCAGATACTTGAAGAAGGTATTACCGAGGCAGGTGCATACTCTTCTTTTATAGCTGCAGGGACCGCTTACGCAACTCATGGCGTTAACACAATTCCGTTTTTTACTTTCTATTCCATGTTTGGGTTCCAGAGGGTTGGGGACCTTATATGGGCAGGCTCAGATATGAAGTGCAAGGGGTTTTATATTGGATGTACATCCGGAAGGAGTTCCTTTGCCGGTGAAGGACTCCAGCACCAGGACGGCAACAGCCACCACTACGCTTTTCCTTACCCAACAGTTGTCTCCTATGACCCGGCTTATGCATACGAACTGGCCGTTATTATTAAAGACGGTATAAAACGAATGTATATAGATTACGAAGATGTGTTTTACTATATAACCCTGCTGAATGAAATATATGACCAGCCCGCAATGCCAAAAGGTGTTGAAGACGGAATAATCAAGGGGATGTACTGTTTTAAGCGTAACACAGGAAAGGACCCTAAAAAGCATGTAAACCTTTTCGGAAGCGGCGGACTGCTGAACCAGGTAATGATAGCTTCCAAAGTTCTTGAAGATGAGTACGGAGTATCAACTGATGTATGGAGCGTAACGAGTTATAAGGAACTTTATAAAAATGCCCAGGACATTGAAAGATGGAACATACTGAATGCTGATAAAAAACCTAAGAAAAATTATATAGAAGAATGTTTCGATAAAAACGACAGCGGCATCTATGTAGCCGTCTGTGACTACATTAAGGCAGTGCCTGATACGGTATCAAAGTGGTTTCCAAAACATTTTGTAACACTGGGTACAGACGGGTTCGGGCGAAGTGATAACCGGGAGATGCTGAGGCACCATTTTGAAGTAGATGCAGACTTTATTGTATATTCCAGTATCGTTGAGCTGTTCAGGGAAGGTATAGTAGATAAAAAAGTATTAAATAAGGCAAAGAAAACCTGCAATATAGATGTAAAAAAACCAAACCCAATTAATGAATAAAGGAGTATTAAATGAGTGATATTACTCTGCCGGAACTTGGAGAAGGAATAGATGAAGCAACAATTATTAATGTGTTTGTTTCAGCCGGTGATTCTATAAAAAAAGAACAGTCGGTAATTGAGATAGAGACCGACAAGGCAGCACTTGAACTCCCATCACCTGTTGACGGGACAATATCGGAAATTGCTGTTAAGGAAGGCGATGTAATAAAGATAGGCGACCTCATTGCCAAAGTGGGTGACAGCGGGGCAGCCCCAAAGGAAAAACCAAAACCTAAAGAAGAAGTTAAAAAAGAACCCCCGGCAGAAAAAGAAGAACCCAAAGCTGAAGAAAAAGAACCAGAACCGGAAAAACAAGTACCGCCAAAAGAAGCAAAAGCAGAAGAACCGCCGGCAAAAAAAATAACAACTAAAAAGAAAGAAGAAGATAATGTCATTTCAATGGTGATGAATGACAATAAAGTATCAGCCCCTGCATCCCCTTCCACAAGGAAGCTTGCCCGTGAACTTGGTATTGATATCAACACGGTAAAAGGTACTGATCCGGGCGGAAGGATCTCTGCTGATGACGTTATTAAACACGCTAAAAATCTTATCGCCAATTGTGAAACCACGGCCGAAACGCACCGCGGTACATATCAGCCAAATCTTCCGGCCCTTCCGGATTTCACCAGGTGGGGAGAGATAGAAAAAGCCAAGATGGGGACCGTAAGACGGCTTACTGCCGAAAACCTTACTATGGCCTGGACAATTCCGCATGTCACTAACCATGATAAAGCTGATATAACCGAGCTTGACCAGCTCAGGAAGATGAACAAACAGAAAGCGAAGGATGCTGGAGGCAACCTCACGATAACCCCAATCCTGATAAAGATTGTTTCCTCTGCACTAAAAGTGTTTCCTGAATTTAATGCCAGTATAGATATGGAAAACAACGAAATAATATATAAGAAATTTGTAAATATAGGTTTCGCTGTAGATACCGAAAGGGGGCTTTACGTACCGAATATACAGAACGCTGACAAGAAAAACATTATAGATATAGCAGTAGAGCTGTCGGATATTTCCGAACGTACGAGGAATAAAAAAATTACTCCCGATGAACTAAAGGGAAGTACTTTTACGGTAAGCAACCTGGGAGGAATTGGCGGTACTTATTTTTCACCGATAATTTATTACCCTGACGTCGCAATACTCGGTGTCTCAAAATCCAGCTACGAACCGGTATACATTGACGGCAAGTTTGAGCCGAGGCTCATGATGCCACTTTCACTTTCTTATGACCACAGGATAATTGACGGGGCAGCAGCTGCAAGGTTCCTGACGTGGCTTGTAAAAGCACTGGAAGAACCATTTCAAATCTTATTCGAAGGCAAATAATGGCTATTAAAACACAACTCGTTGTTATTGGTGCAGGCCCCGGCGGATACCCGGCGGCATTCAGGGCGGCAGACCTTGGGCTTGATGTAACTATGATTGACCATGAAAAAAACCCTGGCGGTGTCTGCCTCTACAGGGGATGTATACCGTCCAAGGCTTTACTTCATGTTGCAAACATTATTAACGAATCAGAACACGCTAAGGACCTCGGCGTTACATTCACCAAGCCAAAAGTGGACATAAAAAGAGTTGCCGAATGGAAAAATGAAGTTGTTACCAAACTTACGGGCGGAGCAGGGTTCCTTGCCAAGCAGAGAAAAGTAAATTACATACAGGGGAATGCAGTATTTGCTGACAGCAATACCCTTAATGTAACCAAGAATGACGGTACCGAAGAAACCGTTTCATTTGAAAACTGCGTTATTGCAACCGGTTCTAGACCTACTGACATACCGGGTATTGAAGTAGACAATAAAAAAATACTGAATTCAAAAGGTGCACTTGACCTTGAGAGTGTTCCAAAAGAATTTCTTGTAATTGGCGGAGGTTATATAGGGCTTGAAATGGGTTCCGTATACGCGGCGCTCGGATCTAATGTCACAGTTGTAGAGATGATGGACTCAATTCTTGCAACTGTTGATAAGGATTTTTCAAAAATACTTCATAAAAAACTGAGTAAAGACTTTAAGGAAATATTATTAAGTACAAAAGTACTTGAGGTAAAAAAGAGCAAAAAAGGCGTAAAAGTGAAGTTTGAAAACAGTGATGGTACTTTTGAGCATGAATACGATAAGGTGCTTGTTTCCGTAGGAAGAAAACCAAATTCACAGAATATCGGGCTTGAAAATACAAAAGTAGTTGTGAATAAAAGAGGTTTTATCGAAATTGACCGTCAAAGGCGTACAAATGACCCTAATATATATGCAATAGGGGATGTAGCCGGAGACCCAATGCTTGCACATAAGGCAACGCATGAGGGAAGGGTGGTAGCAGAGGTTATTGCGGGGGAAGATGTAGCATATGATGCTTCTACAGTGCCTGCAGTGATATTCACAGACCCTGAAATAGCATGGTGTGGCCTTACGGAAGCAGAAGCCATAGAAAAAGGTATAGACATAAAAGTTACTAAATTCCCCTGGGGAGCATCCGGAAGGGCCATTACCCTGGACAGAACAGACGGCCTTACAAAGCTTGTCTTTGAGACTGAAACCGAAAGACTGCTTGGCGTCGGGCTTGTTGGCCCGGGAGCCGGAGAGTTAATTTCAGAAGGAGTCCTGGCAGTTGAAATGGCATCAAGTGCATCTGATATATCTCTTTCTATCCATCCTCATCCTACTCTTACAGAAACATTTATGGAAGCAGCTGAAATGTTTTTTGGTAACAGTACCCACGTTATCAGAAGTAAAAGGAAATAGGAATATTTCTTAGGTCTCTAAGTTGTTACACTTCTTCGAGATGACGGTTTGTTTGTCATTTCGAACGAAGAGAAAAATCTTTTAGACTTTGCTTACCTCAACCATTTCTTATGTTAGAATAATAAGAATATTTTGTTAGTATATTAATAAGACCCGCTATGGAAATCCTTATCTCAATGAAAGCGGACGATATGCGCCGCACCAAGTTTAAAAACCTACAGATGGACATGCCTGCAACCCAAACAAACGGGCATTTTATTGCAGAACTCAGGGAAGCAGAAATTGACAAAGTAGACCTTTTAAAAAGATATGGAGAAATTCTTCTTAAAAAGCTCAATACCAAACGTAACTTCGCAATTGAATATACAGAACATGGTTTTACGCTTAAAAAGCAGGTCGACTACGAAAAAGACTATATGGAAGAATGGGACGACTGGGTTGAATTTTCCCGTGAACTATACGAACAGCTTGAAGAATTCTTTGAAGAAGAAAATTAAGTTCCCAATTGTAATTGAATCTATCTAAGCTATTATCTATCTTTAATTTTTCAATAAAATATAAGGTTTAATAAATGTCGGAAAAAGAAAAACCAAACTATAAAGATACACTCAATCTGCCTAAAACTGATTTTGCTATGAAAGCAAACCTTACGCAGAGAGAGCCTGAAATACAGAAAAGATGGACTAAGGAAAAACTCTATCAGCAGATAAGGGACAAGTCCGAAGGGAATCCTAAATATGTATTTCATGACGGCCCGTCTTATGCAAATGGCCCGATCCACCTTGGCCACCTTTTAAACAAGGTCCTAAAAGACATAGTCGTCAGGTCAAAGACTATGGAAGGTTTTGATGTAAATTTTGTTCCCGGATGGGACTGCCACGGGCTTCCCATTGAACATAAAGTACTTAAAGACCTTGGTGATGAAGCAAAGGACTATACAAGAATAAAAGTAAGAAACAAGTGCCAGAGTTCTGCAGAAAAATTTGTAAAGATGCAGGCCAGGCAGATGCAGCGTCTTGGTACAATCGGGGACTATGAAAACCCCTATTTAACTATGAAGCCACAATTTGAATCAGGCGTGCTGAATGTGTTTGCAGAACTTGTAGAAGCAGGCCTGGTTTACCGTGACCTTAAACCAGTCCACTGGTCAATAGAAAACCAGACTGCACTTGCCGATGCAGAGCTTGAGTACCATGATAAGAAAGACAAAAGTATTTTTGTTCTTTTCGAGATACAAAAATCAAATGATCTTCCCAGTTCTCTTAATGCCGGAAATGAAAATAATTTTCTTATGATATGGACAACGACTCCCTGGACTCTTCCGGCGAATCTAGCAGTGGCAGTATCACCGGATGGTGACTACGGTCTGTATCAGTTTGAGTTAAACGGAAAAACAGTACAAACCATAATCGTCGAAACCCTTGCTGAGAAAATATTTGATAAATCAGGAATTAATAATTATAAAAAAGTTGGGTCCTGTAAGGGAAAAGATATTTCGGAAAGCAATATCAGCTATAAACATCCTTTTATTAATAAAAAAGGCAGGGTAGTTTCTGCAGATTATGTTACTTTTGAAGATGGTTCAGGGCTTGTACATACCGCACCTGGCCACGGGGTAGAGGATTATCAGACAGGATTAAAGGAAGGGCTTGATATTTACTGCCCGGTTAAAGCAGACGGCACATTTGATGATACTTCACCTGATTGGCTGGCGGGTAAAGATGTATGGGCAGGGAATGAACTTGTAATTGATAACCTTAAAGAAAATAACCGTTTATTTCATGTTGAAGAATACCTTCACAGTTATCCCCATGACTGGAGAAGTAAAACACCAACAATTTTCAGGGCAACCGAGCAGTGGTTTATTGCGGTGGATAAGCCGTATGGCGAGAATGAAAAAACACTGCGAGAAACAGCTCTTGAAAATGTTGAAAATAACATAACGTTTTATCCTGAATGGGGTAAAAACAGGCTCAGGGGAATGCTTGAGTCAAGGCCTGACTGGTGCGTATCGAGGCAAAGGTCATGGGGCCTACCAATACCGGCGTTTACAAATGACAACGGTGATACACTACTTACCACTGCAACCGTAAAAGCGGTATCGGAAAGAATTTCCATTAAAGGTTCCAATGCATGGTTTCTTGAAGAGCCCGATCTGCTTCTTGAAAGTTATGACCCTGCATCTGATAAAGATGCACCCGGCTGGATAAAAGATAATCCCGGACTAATTAAAGAAGGCCTTAAAAAAGGTATGGACATATTTGATGTTTGGTTCGAGTCAGGATCATCCTGGAACTCTGTCCTGAAAGAAAGGAATATTGGTTATCCTGCCGACCTTTATCTCGAAGGCAGCGACCAGCACAGAGGGTGGTTCCAGCTTTCTTTACTGCCGGCCCTTGGTGCTACGGGAATACCTCCATTCAAAGCAATATTCACACATGGTTTTATGGTTGATGCCCAGGGTAAAAAAATGAGCAAATCCGGTGGTAATGCGCTTGAGGTTGATGAGATACTAAAAAAACATGGTGCCGATGTCTGTAGGTGGTGGGTAAGTACACTTAAATTCTCAAATGATATTAAAGTAGACTGGGAGTTTTTTAAAGTAGCAGCAGATGAGTACAGAAAAGTAAGAAATACAATCAGGTTCTTACTGGGAAATATAAGCGACTTTGATATTAAAAAAGATAAAATCAATTTTAGAGATGAAGATAAAGTATCTATAGATTATTGGGCCTATGCAAAATTAACTGAGTTTGTAAGTAAGACTAACGAAGCATACAGCAATCTTGATTACAAACAGGCAAGTGAATTAATTTTCAACTTTTGTTACGAGACGTTAAGTTCTGTTTATCTTGTAGCAGTAAAAGACAGGCTCTACTGCGACAAAGCTGACAGCAGGAGGAGAAGAAGGACACAGACTGTTTTACATGCTATTTCTGATTCCCTTACAAAATTGCTGGCCCCGATACTTGTCCATACTTCAGATGAAGCTTATCTGTCTTTAAAAGGCGAAACGAATGTCCATTTACATAATTTCCCCGTGCTGGAAAATATCCCGCTTGATAGTTCCTGGGACGAAATTATAAACCTAAGGGACAAATCCCTTAAGGAACTTGAAGAAGCAAAAGAGCGCGGAATTTCTAATCCTCTTGATGCTGGTATAACACTTAATCTTGAAAAGAATATGTATGAAAACCTTAAACCGTTTGAAGAAGACCTGGCAGATCTCTGTGGTGTAAGCCGTTTTAATATAGAAAATGGTGAAGGTCTAAAAATAAGTGTTAACGATTTATCTGACCAGCTAAGGTGTGAAAGATCATGGAAACGTGATGAGACTGTAAAAGAAAGGGCTGATGGCGTTGTACTCAGTGACAGGGACGCCGAGGCATTGGGAGTCAATTAATAACACTCATCCTGTCCTTCCCACATAATTATGGGGAAGGATAATAATACGCAATACTACTTCTATCTTTCTCTATTGGGTTAATACTTCAAAATAAAAATTTTGAAATACATTTGATGCATTATTATTTTAGTGACATAGTTCTATATAAATTTTAATAAATTATAGAGACCCTATTTTTTTTCAGTTTTACAATTCTACACAAACCCAAATTCAAAAGTGAAGTTAAACAATCCAGTGGCATTTGCTCCTATTGCTGTCTGAATAACAGTGCCTTTAGCACCATTCCTGTCTCCTGTGCCTCCGGTGATTGCCCTGTCAAATGGGGTATTTAAATCAATTAATTCTATACCGTCACTTGTCAGCATTTGTGATCCTGGTTCATTAAGGTCTAAATCATAGACCTGGTTAGTTGTTACGAATGGGCCGGTAGGTGTAAAGATTCCTCCTCTTGCCGGGTTATTACTGTTTCCTGTAAACCACCCCCTGCATGTCCATCTGCCTATAACGTCAGCTGGAAATTCAGGTTCTCCATCTGCAAAGAGCCCGCCATTTGGGTTATCCGCTAATGTACCTCCGGGATAGATTACTCCCTGTACCACAAAATTAGCACCGTAATATGGATGTGGCCCCGGGTCTCCTTCGGGATTATCAGGATTTGGCCCCTGCGGTCCCTGAAACCTGATAGTGTTCTGGTCGCAGCATACATCTATAAAAAGCATAGTATTGTCCTGGGCCTGGCTTGATTCATCACAGCCGGCTGCCATAAGTCCAACAGCACCAATCCCGAGTGTGCTGAGTTTTAAAAAATTACGCCTTGCGAGTTTGTCCGACATTTTCACTCCTCCTTAAAAATGGTTATTCAATAAAGTATATAGAAAGGTTTTTACGTTTACCGCAAAAAATTTAATTTAGTTGTTAATGAAAATATTTGAATAGGGATAGTACTATTGGTTTAACTAGCCCGGTGGCCATGTAAGTTTTCTTCCGCCAAGGAGATGGAAATGTATATGGAACACGCTCTGTCCGCCATTTTCACCAATATTTGTTACAACCCGGTAACCGTTTTCCTCCAGTCCTTCCAAGCGGGCAATTTCTGCTGTTTTAAACATAATGTGCCCCATTATTGCCTTATCTTCTTCCGTTAATGTAGCAATGGAGACAATTTCTTTTTTTGGAATAATAAGTAAGTGTACCGGTGCCTGGGGATTTATATCACGAAATGCAAGGCATTTATCATCTTCATATACAATGTCAGCAGGTATTTCTTTGTTAATTATTTGGGTAAATATTGTACTCATTTTAAACCTCTTTTTTATTTTTCTTTAATCCAGTCTCTTGCATTAAATTCTTTTCCTGTTTCATCAATAGAATTGTCAGAAGCGAGATATACAAATACCGGTGCGATATCAAGCGGGGTAGGGAGGGTCATTGGGTCTTCTCCCGGGACTGCAGCTGCTCTCATATCTGTCCTTGTTCCCCCCGGGTTTACTGAATTAACTCTTATATTAAATTCTTCGAGTTCCTGGGATAAAATCTGGGTTAATGCTTCAATACCAAATTTTGATACTGAGTAAGCTCCCCATTTTGCTCTTCCCTGTCTTCCGACTGTTGAACTTACATTTATGATTGATCCATTTTTTGATTTTTTTAATAAAGGTATTAATGCTTTTGTTATGTAAAACTGGGCATTTAAATTTATATCTATAACTTTATTCCATATTTTTACCGGGTAATCCTCAATTTTAGTGTTTAGACCCAAAATACTTGCATTGTTAACCAGAATATCCAGTTTCCCGTATTTTTTTGAAATATATTCTTTTATTAATGTAATATCATTCAGGTTTGTGAGATCGGCCCTTAGAGAGCTTATATGAGCGTCGTTTTTGAGCTCATTTTCGGTGATTTTTAATTCGTCCTCATTTCTGGCGCAAATTATAACTTTTGCTCCTTCCTTAAGAAATTCTTTTGAAATTCCTTTTCCAATACCTTTACTTCCGCCTGTAACTAAGGCTATTTTATCTTTTAATTTCATTTTATTGTATCAACATTACTTAATGTATTGCTTTAAGTATATAATTATCATTAATGACAGGCAAATAGAGCGTATTATTAATGTAATTGTTTAATAGTATATAGCGTCTGATAAGATATATTATGTAAACTAACAACATGTTCGTCTGTAAACTAAAAAATATATTACCCTCTTCTCGGGTAAAAACAAAAATAATAATCTTGAACAATAACAATATGTAATTATATTTATTAAAACTTTATTTCGGTTCTGGAGAAAGAATATGCCAATTTATGAATATGAGTGTAAGGCCTGCGGTCTGTTTTTTGAAGAATTGCAGGGATTTAACGATAAACCCATAAAGAAATGTCCAGAATGTAAAAAAAATAAAGTTGAAAGACTTATATCTTTATCTGCATTTCACCTCCAGGGAACCGGTTGGTATGAAACAGATTATGGTAAAAAGAAAGTATCATCTGGCACCCCTCCCCCTAAAAAAGCAGATACAGGTGACGCTGCAGCAGCTGCAGGAACCGTGAGTTCAGGCACACCGGACGGAGATTCAGCTGCTTCGACTATAGATTCCATTAAAAAAGAAACTGCTAAAGCCAAAGGTTCAAAGTAGACCATGGACCTTGGTTTAAAAGGTAAAAATGCAATAATTTCAGCAGCCAGCAAGGGTCTAGGTAAAGCATGTGCTGAAGAGTTAGCTGCAGAAGGCTGTAACCTTTCAATATTTTCAAGATCCATTTCAAATATAAAAAAAACGGCCCTACATATAGAAAAAAAATATAATGTTAAAGTAATCTATTTCAAAGGTGATACAAGTAATCCTAAAGATTTAAAAAATATTGTTAAACATACAAAAAAGCAGTTTGAATCCATAGATATTCTTATAAATAATTCAGGTGGCCCCCCTTTTGGCTATTTTGAAGACTTTAAAGCTAAGGACTGGCAAAATGCACTAGAATTAAACCTTTTAAGCATAGTTAACATGACAAAAGAGGTACTACCAGAGATGAAAAAGAAAAACTGGGGTAGAGTTGTGAACATAACTTCAGTAGCAGTAAAACAGCCAATAGACGGCCTAATACTCTCAAATACCGCCAGGTCTGCAGTTATCGGGCTTACAAAGACATTGTCTAATGAGTATGGAAAGTATAATATCCTGTTTAATAACGTATGCCCGGGCAGAATTATGACTGACAGGATAGTAGATCTTGCTAACAGCCGGGCTAAATTGACCAAAAAGTCCTTTAACCGGGTTATAAAAGAGATGGAAAGTGATATTCCCCTTGGCAGAATCGGCAATCCTGATGAACTTTCATCCCTCGTGGCTTTCCTGGCATCGGAAAGAGCCAGTTATATTACCGGTAATACAGTCCAGGTAGACGGCGGCCTTGTAAAAAACCTTTACTAACCAGTTCTGGTTATTGCACGAAAACTATTATTCAGTAAACAAAAAGAATTACTATCTTTTAAGACTATTCCCCTTAATTTATGAAGAATTACTTCACACAGGAGGAATAAGCCTATGAAATATTATTTTTTATTCTTAATACTATTATTTATGTTTATTTTTAGTGTTTCCGCTGAATACGTATCAGCACATGGTACTTTTACTGAACCCGTAAGCAGGATTTATAAATGTTTTCTCGAAAATCCTGAAAATCCCCAATCAGATTCATGCAGGGAAGCTGTTGCCGTTGGCGGCAAACAGGCCCTTTACGACTGGAACGGTGTAAACCAGGGGAATGCAAATGACATGCATATGAATATAGTTCCGGACGGTCAGCTCTGCGGGGCCGGAAAAGAGCTGTTTAAGGGATTGAACCTTGCCAGGGACGACTGGTTTAAAAATGATATCTCACCTGACCAGGACGGGAATATTGATTTTATATTCAGGGCAACAGCCCCCCACAGCACAAAGTACTTTGATTTTTATATTACAAAGGACGGTTATAACCCCCTCGTACCTCTAAAATGGTCGGACCTGGAATCAGAACCATTTTGTTCAATAACAGAGGTTGAGCTTGTTAACGGCAACTATAACATGAACTGCCCCTTCCCTTCCGGTAAATCAGGGACACATGTCATATACAACATCTGGCAACGCGATGACAGCCAGGAAGCATTCTATACCTGTATTGACATAAATATAGATGGTGAGAGCGGTGAGGAGTCAGAATATACATCCATTGGTAATATTGTGGCAAACCAGGACCTTTCGCCAGGAGACAAGGTAAAGTTCAGGCTGTTTGATGAAAATTTTGAAGATGTCGAGACAATTACAAAGAAGCTTAATGAAAAAAACTTTACAGCTGAAAAATGGCCTTTTGTTCTTTCCAGGAAAATTAATAAAAAATCATCTGTTGTAAAAGCAGGTGTATTAAATAACGGGGAAATATTGCCCGTGAAAAGTCCGCAGGAAAACGAAGTTTTTATCCCGACGGGATCGAATTATTCATTCCAGATTGATATTGAAATGATAAATAATCCCGGGGATGATGACGATGATGGCTGCAACTGTGAAACTCCCGGTACCGGCAGTACTTCAGAATATGATTTTATTTACCCTGTAAATATAAATGAATATGCGGCGGGCACAGTTGTTAAAGGAGTTGATGGTAAAATCTACGAGTGCAGGCCATTTCCCAATTCGGGCTGGTGTACAGGTGATTCTTTTTATTACGGACCTGGTTCTGGGCTTGCCTGGCAGGATGCATGGACAAAAATAAATTAGAATTAAATAACTTTAAGGGCTTTTGTCAGATCTCCGGCAGGGGCCCTTCCCTATCTTCTAAGCAGAAAATCAATTTCTTCTTCATCCGAGAACTCATCTTTTTTATACTTTGAGAGGTCTCTTGTCTTGCTGTCAGTGTTAATTACATCGATTTTGGGGTCGTTCAGCTCGTCACGTAGGCTTTTAATTATATTGTCACGTAGTGAAGCAACCCTGTAGGGTATCGGGCCGTATGGTGTATCTACAAGTTTTACACTCTCCGGCACTTTGAACCTGCTGCCTTTATTTCGGCTGATAGCTTCTTTCATATAATCTATCCATATTGGAAGGGCTGCGCGTGAACCCGACTCTTTTTTGCCAAGTGATGAGTGGTTGTCTTTACCGACCCAGACACCGGTTGTAATATCAGGGCTGTAGCCAACAAACCAAGCATCGGTAAAGTCATTGGTAGTCCCTGTCTTCCCGGCTACCGGGGCAATTGAATTGAGGTGGCTTGCCTTTCTTCCGGTACCTTCATTTATAACGGCTCTTAACAGGTCTGTAATAATATATGAAGTGTCTTTGTTGATCACCCTTTCAGGAGTGTTCGCAGGTCCAAACTCAATATTTCCCTTTTTTAGCAGTTCTACAAACTCTTCAGATGCAAGAAATTCATTTTCTTCGTAATCTTCTTTTTCGAGGAAAGCAAATTCTTTTTCGTTAAGTTCTTCGTTGTCTTTCTTGAGGTCGGCGAGGGCCATTCCTTTCTTCCTTGATAGTTCCTCGAGCAGCGCTTTTCTTTTAAGATTGCGCTCTCTTTTCATTTTCTTTTCTTTGTCTACAAAGTACTGACCTGTATTGTCTTCAATGATCTGGTTATTGCGGTCGTATATCCTGTAAACAAATCTCGGTTCTACCCATTCACCATTGTTGGAAAATACTGAAAATGCCTGGACCATCTCGAAAATGGTTACGTCTGATCCTCCGAGTGCCAGCGACGGGTAAGGGTTGAGTGTGGATTTAAACTTGAACTTGTTTGAGTAATTAGCAACGTACTGTGGGCCAATATCAAGGAGCATTCTTATGGTCGCAAGGTTTCTTGAACTCGAAAGTGCGTCCCTGAGTACAATTGCACCTTTGTAAGTACCGTCATAATTTTTTGGCTCCCAGTCTTTTATTGTAATAGGCATATCGAATAAGACTGTTGTCTGGGTATAACCTTTATCTATAGCAGCTGAGTAAACAAGCGGTTTAAACGAGGACCCGGGCTGCCTGTATGCCTGGTACGCGCGGTTAAACTGGGATTCGTGAAAATCAAACCCCCCGACCATTGCTACAACGTTGCCGTTATTATCAATAGAGACAATTCCCGCCTGTGCATTGTTTTGAAACTGCGGCCTGATGTTAGCACTGTTGTCTTCAAAGATATTTAATATTTTTACGGTAAGGACATCTCCCTCGGTCAGGCTGTCGGGGATAACATAGATGCCCTTGTAGGAGTCTACAGGCAGATATTTCTTTGATAGTTTAAAACCTATGTTCCCTGGTGTGGTCTTAACCTTGTCATTGACCACAACATATTTAAACTGCCCCTCGTATTTTCCGAACTTTACCGTGGCAAGCCTTACAGGGCCGTCAATATTCTTTACCGATGTAACTACGCAGTTGATTTTTTTACCTGTCTGCGCCTTGCTGCTGTCTGAATTGGCAATAAATTTATTTATCGCGTCTTTTGTATTTAAGGATTTTTTTATAAAGTTATTACTCCACCTTGACTCATAATCATAAATCCCCTTTCGTATCGCCCACTGGGCTGAGAGGCTGAGGTCTATATCAATGGTGGTAAATACTTTGTAACCGCCTAATTTATACTGCTCTTCGCCTACCATTTTCTCAAGATACTTCCTTACATGTTCGACGAAGTAAGGAGAAACCTGATAGTTAATATCACTTTTGGGCATTATATTTATAGTGTATTCGGAAGCTTCTTTGTATTGATCTTTTGTGATAAACTTCTCATCGTACATAATCTTTAGGATTACCTTCTGTCGTTCCAGTGCCCTTTCAAATTGTTTCCTCGGGGAATATCTTTCAGGCCTTTTAGGAATACCGGCAAGCAGTGCGGCCTCAGAAATATTTATCTCTTTTGAAGATTTTCCAAAATAATTCATGCTTGCTGCTTCAATCCCGTAAGTCCCGTCAGCCAGGTATATATGGTTCAGGTAGAGGTAGAGTATCTCTTCTTTAGAAAGGTTTTTTTCAATCCTGTGGGCTAAAATTGCTTCCTTAATCTTCCTGGAAAGTGTCCTTTCAGGTGAGAGAATAAGATTTTTGGTTACCTGCTGGGTGATTGTACTCCCGCCTGCGACAACCTCCCCTTCCTGTATATTCTGTATAAAAGCCCTTAGTATCCCTTTGAAATCCAGTCCGCTGTGTTCAAAGAACCTCTTGTCTTCAACAGCAATAAAGGAATCTATTACATGCTGCGGTATTTTGTCCAGATCTATCAGTTTTCGTTTTTCCAGGCCAAACCTTCCAATCATGGTGCCGTCTGATGCGTATATTTCGTTTACCAGGGTCGGCTTGTAGCTGGTAATATCTTTAAGGTCGGGAAGGTCCCTTGTGTAGTACTTATAGGTGACATACAGGAAAGCAGTACCACTGAATATTGCCAACAGCAGTAATACGGATACAACTTTTAGTAATAAATAATTTTTTTTTGGGCTGTTTGGGCTGTTGGGGTTTTTTCCTGACATAAGATTTAATTTTTATATTAAAATTTTATGGATATTATATTCGACTATGTCTGAAAATAAAAATGATAATAACGAACAATTAAGTATATATATAAAAAGTATAACTAACCAGGAGATTAAGGTGCTTCTTCTTAAACTTAAAAACGAGACAAAAAAGCCCGATATTACCTGGGAAGAGATAAAACCGGTGTTAAAAAAAATAAACGAAAAGGGCCCCGATGTTTTTAGAGATATCATGCCTATATTGTTAAACGACTGAGAAATAGCAAAAGTTTTAACTTTTTATACTATTAATTTTTTTAACCACCTCTACTTACAGCGTAAATCCTTATAATTACGGTAATTTTACATGTTGAAATGGATAAAATGCCCTGTTAATTTAATATAGCCTGTTGTATATTTATAAATTATGATTATTTTACCTCTGAAGGTGATTGTGTGAATAGCCAAATATTGAAAAATCTCGTGCTGTGGCTCGTTATATTCGTTGCCATTATTGCACTATATCAGTTTATTAATACTCCGAGGACTACATTTAAGGACATTTCCTATAGTGAATTCCTGTCACTTGTAGATGATAATAAGGTAAACAATATCGAATTTAATGAAAACAACATTAAAGGCGAGCTCAACGATTCTACCGATAAAAACCAGAAGGACTTTAAAACAGTCGGCCCCGCAACGGATGAGCTTATACAAAGACTTGAAACAAACAATATAAAATTCAGTTTTGCCCATAAAAATGACAGTTCCTTTACCCAGCTGTTAATTAACTGGGCCCCCCTAATAATTCTTATTGCCCTTATGGTGTTTTTTATGAGGCAGATGCAGGCAGGCGGTACAAAAGCCATGTCATTTGGCAAGAATAAGGCACGAATGCTCACTGAGAACCAGAACAAAATCACTTTTAAGGACGTTGCAGGCGTAGATGAAGCAAAAGAGGAAGTAAGCGAAATTGTGGATTTTCTAAAAGACCCCAAGAAGTTTACACGTCTTGGCGGCAGGATCCCCAAGGGGATATTGCTGGTCGGCCCTCCTGGTACTGGTAAAACGCTGCTCGCAAAAGCGATTGCCGGCGAAGCAGGGGTTCCGTTTTTTATTATCAGCGGTAGTGACTTTGTGGAAATGTTCGTAGGTGTCGGGGCCTCAAGAGTAAGAGACCTGTTCATACAGGCTAAGAGGCATTCTCCATGCATTATCTTTGTAGATGAACTGGACGCTGTTGGAAGGCACAGGGGTGCCGGGCTCGGCGGCGGACATGATGAACGTGAACAGACCTTAAACCAGCTACTGGTTGAGATGGACGGTTTTGAGGGTAATGAAGGTATTATTGTAATGGCTGCAACAAACAGGCCTGACGTACTGGACCCTGCCCTTCTGAGGCCGGGCAGGTTTGACCGCCAGGTAGTGGTCCCAAGGCCGGATGTAAGGGGAAGGGAAGCAATACTGAAGGTACATGCAAAAGACACACCGCTTGATGAAGATGTTCAGCTTGCACTTATTGCAAGGTCTACACCCGGCTTTTCCGGTGCTGACCTTGAGAACCTTGTTAATGAATCTGCTCTACACGCTGCGAAAACAGGCAGAGACAAGGTAAATATGCATGATTTTGAATACGCTAAAGACAAGGTCATTATGGGTGTCGAAAGAAAAAGCATGATTATAAGCGAGCATGAAAAGAAGATAACCGCGTATCATGAAGCAGGACACGCACTCGTGGCCAAGTTAACACCTGGTGCAGACCCGATACATAAAGTTACAATTATCCCAAGGGGTATGGCCCTTGGTGTTACCCAGCAGCTGCCTATTGAAGACAAATACACGCACTCACGTTCTTACCTTAACGGCACAATAAAAGTGCTCCTTGGCGGTAGGGCTGCAGAAGAAATAATTTACAATGAAAGAACTAGCGGTGCGGGAAATGATCTTGAACGCGTAACGGAAATAGCGCATAAAATGGTCTGTGAATGGGGTATGAGTGAGGTTGTAGGCCCCGTTACCTTTGGTAAGGCAGATGAGCAGGTATTTCTTGGCAAGGAAATGTCTAAAACAAAAGAATACAGTGAAGACACGGCAGTTTTAATTGACCAGGAAATCAAACGTATTGTTAATAACAACTACGATGATTGTAAAAAACTGCTTGAAGATAACATAGATGTACTTCATGAAGTTGCAAATCAGCTGCTTGAAAAAGAAGTTATTGACGGCGTTGAACTTGATGAGATAGTTCTGAAGTATAAACCCGAGTTTGCATCAGCCGAATAATTTACCTTAAGTTCTACTTCTAACTTCCTTTTATCATTAAATGTTATATAATTATGTATTATGCAGTCAAATACTGGTATTATGGAACAAAATACGTTAAAAAATGACTATTCCCATCAAATTACTGATATAGAAGACACTACTTTTCCACTCAAAATCAAGGGTAAAACAATAGATTTAAGCAGTAAAACCCATATAATGGGAATTCTTAACGTTACTCCTGATTCATTTTCCGACGGAAATAAATACAAAACAGTTGATGAATACCTTTTCCGTATTGAAGAAATGCTCGCACAGGGCGCTGATATTATTGATATTGGGGCAGAATCCACAAGGCCTGGTTCAAAACCCGTAACTGCAGAGGAAGAACTGGAAAGGCTCCTTCCTGTACTTGAAAAAGCCGTTAACAGTTTTGAAACTATATTTTCAGTTGATACAACTAAATCAGAGGTGGCAAAACAGTCTCTTGAGTGCGGTGTATCTGTAATTAACGACATAAGTGCCCTCACCTTTGATCCTGAAATTGGAAAACACGTCGCAGATCATGACGCCGGCATAGTCCTTATGCATACACCCGGAAGACCTGATGTAATGCAGGGACTTACTGATTACGAATTGTTATTAAACGACATAATAAACTCGTTAGGGGAATCAATATTAAAGGCTGAGAGTTATGGGATTAGTTTTGAGAATATAATAGTAGATCCCGGCATAGGATTTGGAAAAACAGTAGAGCAGAATCTTGAAATCATAAAGAATTTATCTGAACTATTTAAATTAAAACGTCCGATCTTAATAGGGACTTCACGAAAATCGTTTATAGGTAAACTTTTGGAAGATTCAGATGTTCATAATAGAATAGAGGGTTCGGCTGCAACTGTTACTGCGTCGATAATCAACGGCGCTTCCATTGTAAGGGTGCATGATGTTGATGAAATGAAAAAAATAGCAAAAATAACTGACGCAATTTACGGCAGGCATTAATTTAGGATAAAAAATGGAATCATTAATAAATTTCAGGTTTTTCTGGGACACGCTGGACATTCTGCTTGTCGCACTGATCTTCTATTACATTTTAAAATTAATTGAAGGTACAAGGGCAGCGCAGATACTGTTTGGTCTTGCAATTGTGGTGCTTCTGTATTTTGCCTCGGACAGTACGGGGCTTTTTACCTTAAACTGGATACTGGAACATTTCCTTGGCTCTATAATCCTGATAGCCGTAATCCTCTTTCAAAATGACATAAGAAAAGCACTCGCAAATTTAGGAAAGAAGCCGCTTTTGTTAAGATTCAGGAAAGTACTTTCAGAAGAAAAAACTGTAGACGAGATAGTAAAGGCCTCTACCTTTCTTGCAAGCCGTAAAATCGGGGCCCTTATTGCTATTGAAAGAAACAGTACACTGGAAGATTTTGTCGAACTTGGAATGATACTTGATTCCCAGGTCTCAAGGGAGCTTATAATAAGTATTTTTAATCCCTCGTCACCTCTTCATGACGGCGGCATTATAGTTGGCCATAACAGGATTCTCTCGGCCGGATCTTTTTTCCCGCTTGAGACTGATCCTGACCTTGAAAGAAGCCTTGGCACAAGGCACAGGGCCGCAATCGGACTGTCTTCCGAGACTGATGCGCTTGTTGTTGTGGTATCAGAAGAGACCGGGATAATCTCTCTTGCTATTCAGGGCGAGATAAAACGAGGACTGGATGCGACATCGCTGAATAACAACCTATTGGACCTCCTGAATATAAAAAAGAGTACAAATAAAGAGGAGCTTGTGTACAACAAAAACACGGCTTAATAAAATGCCTTTAAAATCAAACTACGGAGTTAAACAGCTTAATAACCCTAACCCATTCTTCAAAAATTTTGGGAAAAAGACAATTGCGGTTGTTATTGCGATACTGCTCTGGATAGTTGCCAACTTACAGTTTGATATTGAAAAGACTTTTAACATCCCCGTTAAATACACAAATCTGAATCCCGATCTCATCATTACCAACAACCCGCCGGATGAAATATCATATAAGATAAAGGGGCCGCGTACAGAACTTTCAACATTGATAAGTTCTACTTCAGTTATAAATGTTGACCTTTCACAGTTTACAACCGGTGTTTCAAATATCAGGGTCGAAAGTGACAGTATGAACCTCCCTAAAGAGGTTGATATTACCAGTGTAAGCCCAGCAGAAATTACCATCGATCTTGATAAACTTGTAACAAAAAAAGTTAATATTGAACCGGTGTTTGAGAAACTGGAAAAAGGTTTCCAGATCGTCGGCGACCTTGAATACTCACCTAAAACCGTGGAGATCAAAGGGCCGCAGCAGATGCTTGCAAAAATAAATACTATCGAAACAAGGCCTATCAGCCTAGAGGGAGAAAAATCAGAGTTCTCCATTGAAGTCCCACTTCAGCTCCCGAACAAACTGGTTACGGTTGCTGAAGATGAACAGGTAAAGGTGTCATTTGATATACAGGAAGAGAACCTTGCTAAAGAGTTTAATAACATTGATATAATATTTAAAAACTTCAACGGACTCGATTATACTGCTGCCCAAGATGCCAAGGCCATGATAATATTTGACGGCCCTTACAGCATAATTAATAATTTAAGCAGCAATGATATTGAAGTATATGTAGATGCAAAAGATATAAGCAGTGACAACAGTGGAAACCATAAATTGAGGGTACAGGTAGATTACCCTGACCCTGACAATTTAAATCTCAACAAACTTTCTCCTGAAACAATTGAAATTAAATTAAACTAGAGGAATACATTGTCCGCTTCAAAAAAACTTTTTGGAACAGATGGTATAAGGGGAGTAGCAAATAAATTCCCCATGACACCGGAGATCTCACTCAGGCTCGGAAAATCTCTTGCTTACGTAATTCGTAAAATTTATAAACATAAGAACCCTAAAGTAATACTTGGCAAGGACACACGCCTATCCGGCTATCTTTTCGAACAGGCAATTACTTCGGGATTAACCTCAATGGGAGCGGATGTTTACCAGGTAGGCCCCCTACCCACTCCCGCTATTGCGTTTATTACAAAAAATATGCGTGCAGATGCAGGGATTGTGATTTCTGCTTCACATAACCCCTATACAGATAATGGTATAAAAATATTTGACCGAAACGGCTTTAAACTTCCTGACAGGAAAGAACTGATGATAGAGCAGCTTATACTCGATGAAAATGGAGACGAACTGACCGGTTCGGATATTGAAATTGGCAAGGCAAACCGTATTGATGATGCAGCGGGAAGGTACGTGGTATTTGTTAAGAAAACATTCCCGGACAATATGAACCTCGAAGGTGTTAAGATTGTGCTAGACTGTGCTAACGGGGCCGCTTACAAAGTAGCACCCCTTGCATTAAGTGAACTTGGCGCAGATGTAATATGTATTGGAGTAAATCCTGACGGAAAGAATATAAACACGGACTGCGGAAGCCTTAATCCCGATCTACTGATAAAAAATGTTCACGATAATAATGCCGACATTGGTATTGCCCTTGATGGTGATGCTGACAGGGTCATTTTCTGTGACAGCAAAGGAAATATTGTAGACGGTGATAAAATACTCGCGGTCTGTACTCAGGAAATGATGAACAGGGGCATGCTTAAGAAAAAAGAAATTGTTTCAACTGTTATGAGCAACATGGGACTTGAGGTTTATCTGGACAGTATGGGCATAAAGCTTCACAGGGCAAATGTTGGTGACAGGTATGTTGTAGAGGCAATGAAAGAAAACGGGATAAACCTTGGCGGTGAACAGTCGGGGCATATTATTTTCCTTGACCATACAACTACCGGGGACGGCCTGCTTGCATCACTGCAGGTACTTGCGATAATGAGAAGAATGGAAAAGAGTCTTTACGAACTTGTAAAAGATATAGAGCTGTTTCCCCAGGTACTGAAAAATGTAGAGATTACGGACAAAAAGCCGCTTGAAAATATTCCAGGCCTAAGCCGGATGGTTGACGGTTATGAGAACAGCCTTGGTAAAAGGGGAAGAATTAATATCAGGTATTCAGGTACTGAGCAGCTTGCAAGGGTTATGGTTGAAGGGGAAGATATTACAAATATAAATACAATAGCTTCAGATATTACTAATTTATTGCAGCAGGAGATTGGATAGGAATATGCCAAGATTGAATGTAAATATAGACCATGTAGCCACTGTAAGGCAGGCAAGAGGCGGCACAGAGCCCGATCCTGTCGTGGCAGCCTCTCTCGCAGAACTTGCCGGAGCAAAGGGAATTGTGGTACATCTGAGGGAAGACAGGCGCCATGCACAGGTAAGAGACCTTGAGGTGCTAAGAAAAACAGTACAGACAAAACTAAATATGGAAATGGCCCCAACTAATGCAATGGTCAATATTGCTAAAAAAATAAAACCGGAAATGGCAACACTCGTTCCGGAAAAGAGGCAGGAACTTACGACCGAGGGCGGGCTTAATGTTGTTAAACATTTTAAAAAAGTTAAATCAACTGTCGAAGCTTTAAAAAAAGGGAAAATATTAGTCAGTCTTTTTATAGACCCTGACCCGAAACAGATAGAAAAATCACACGAAACCGGCGCCCAGATGGTGGAAATACATACAGGGACTTATGCCGATGCCCTTACAGAAAGTGCCAGGGAAAAAGAACTGATTAAAATCGAGAATGCCGTAGATTATGCACTTGATATCGGCCTTAGGGTATCTGCAGGACACGGTCTTAATTATTTTAATGTCGAAGAGATTGCATTCATAGAAGGTATTGAAGAGCTTAATATCGGACACAGCCTGATCTCAAGGGCACTACTGGTTGGTATGGATACAGCGGTAAGAGACATGGTTGTATTATGCGGAGAATAGCATGGTAGTAGGACTTGGCGTAGATATTATTCAGAACAACAGGATCGAATCCATAGTAAATAAATGGGGTGATAAATTCCTCAATAAAATATTTACGGAATATGAACTTGATTTTATTAAGAAACATAATCAGAAAATTCAAAGGTATGCATCAAACTATGCCGCCAAGGAAGCGGTAGTTAAAGCCCTCGGCACCGGGTTTAGAAACGGAATAAGGTTTCGCAACATTGAACTTAAAAGAGATAATCTCGGAAAACCATTTATAGAACTTGCAGGGTCTACAAAAACTTTTGCCGATGACCGGGGTGTCAACAAAATACATACCACTATATCGCATGAAAAAGACTACTCCGTAGCTGTGGTTATATTTGAAAATTAGTCTGATGGATTGCCCAAACTGTAAAACTCCTGTTAAATTTTTTGAACTCATCAGAATAAACCATAAAAGACCTTACAACTGCCCTGTATGTTTTAAAGTATCAGGGTTTAAACACAACAAGCCTTTCCTGAACCTGATAGCGGGCCTTGCGGGATTGGCCGGGGTGATTTTGTATTATACTATTATAAAATACGGTTGGTTATACGGTACTTTTCTTATTGCGGCTGTTTTCTTTCTCTTTGTATTAATCTTCCTTAAATATGCACGACTCCAGGTTTTAGAAACTGATAATGGACCATAACATACAAAAACTTAATAATATTGGTTTCTTTGATATAAAACCCGGACTTGAAAGAATAAAAAAAGTCCTTTCTTTCCTGGGTAATCCTCACGATAAAATTAAATCAGTATTAATAGCCGGTACTAACGGGAAGGGTTCTGTTGCTTCAATATTGTCTTCAATTTTGATATCCAGTGGTTATAAAACGGGACTATACACCTCCCCTCACCTGGTTTCCATTACAGAAAGAATTAAAATTAACGGACTGAATATCTCAGAAGAAAAATTAGATGGTTCACTGGGCATTTTATTTAAAGCATGTGAAGCAACTGATACAAGCCTGAGCTATTTTGAACTGGTTACTGCCGCATCATTTATATATTTTAAAAATGAGAATATTGATATTGCAGTACTTGAAGTCGGTATGGGCGGAAGATGGGACGCAACCAACGTGGTTAATCCTTTAGTCTCCGTTATTACTAATATATCTTTTGATCACTCAGAACACCTGGGTAATACCCTAGAGCTTATTGCAGGGGAAAAAGCCGAAATTATCAAAGAAAACAGGCCGGTTGTATCAGGAGTTAAAGGCAATGAACTCAATGTTATAAAAGAAAAAGCCGGGGCTTCAAATTCAGATATTTATATCTTTGGAAATGATTTCAATATTAAAATAAATGAAAACAATACTTTTAATTACCTGGGTATAAATTCTGAATTAGAGAACTTGTCCACGAACCTTGCAGGAAAGCACCAGGTTATAAACTCTTCCCTGGCCCTCGCTTCAGCGGAACTGTTGAGTAAAGAATATGGATTCATGATAGATCCTTTAAAAACAGAAACGGCACTTTGTTCGGTCAATTATGAAGGCCGCTTTGAAATTATTAGAAAAAAGCCGCTGATGGTCCTTGATGCAGCACATAATACATCTGCTGCAACTTCACTTGTTAACACATTAAAAGAGTTTGAGGAAAACAGATATGTTTTCCTGATTAGTATGCTTTCTGATAAAAATCATGAAGAGTTTATATCTGCTTTATCAGGAATTGCTAAAAAAATTATAATTACACAAATTCCAAATGAACGTGCCGTTGAAACTAAAATCCTTTTTGATATATCTAAAAATTACATTGACGATGTAGTTGTGATAGAAGATCATACAGAAGCATATGAGTATGTTAACAGATTAAAAATACCAGTATGCATTACCGGTTCTGTATATTTAATAGGGCTCATAAAAGAAATATTAAATCAAGGAAAATAAAATGAAAAAAATCGGAATAGTCAAAGACGAACTTTTCTTAAAACATACAAACGGCCCCCAGCACCCTGAATGTCCTGAAAGACTCGAATCAATCAACTCAATGCTTGATTCTTCCGGGCTTATAAAAAAACTCGATCTCCTTGACCCGGTGGATGCTACAGTGGATCAGATATTAAGTGCACATACCGAACAGTATTTTAATAAAGTAAAAGATACTAAAGGAGTCGATGTATATAACTTTGACCCTGACACATCATCCAATGCTTACACTTATGATGCAGCGATGAGAGGCTCCGGTGGATTTCTTTCCTCAATTGATAAAGTGCTAAACGATGAACTGGACTATTCTTTTGCTTTCCCCCGCCCGCCGGGGCATCATGCTGAGGCAGACAGGGCAATGGGATTCTGTTTCTTCAATCATGTAGCTGTTGCAGCTTCCCACCTTTTAAGCAAAGGTCTTGACCGCGTAATTGTAATTGACTGGGACATTCATCACGGAAACGGGACCCAGCATATTTTTTACGACAACCCCAATGTACTGTTTTTTTCAATACACCAGTTTCCATTTTACCCCGGGACCGGCAGTCTTGATGAGTTTGGCAAAGGGGAAGGTGAAGGTTATACGGTAAATCTGCCTGTACCGCCGATGCTGGCTGACGCAGATTACAACAAATTGTTCGAACTGATACTTACACCTGTAATTGAGCAATATAAACCCCAGTATATCCTGGTATCTGCCGGTTTTGATGCATATTTTGTCGACCCGATTGGTAATATGCAGATTACTGAAAGCGGATTTGCACAGTTAACAAGGTATGTGATGAATGCTGCTGATAAATACTGCGAAGGCAAACTGAGCCTTGTGCTTGAAGGCGGATACAACGTGATGGGTCTTGCATCAATTACAAAACTTGTACTTGAAGAGCTACTTGAGATTAATACTACTGAAATTTTGCTTCCCGAGGATTTCAGGAACCTGGAATTTGTTATTGAAGGTGTCCTGGGGACTTATTCAAAATACTGGAAGTTTGATTAATTTATTTCATCCTGAAGTCATCTGCTTCAATATAAAGAAAGTTGCACATCTCGTTTAATCTTGAGAAAATACGGTCTCCTATCCTTTCTTCAAGTAGTTCCCCTTTCTGGTAATTGTTGCTGTCAGTATAGTCTCTCGACGGGAAATTTGTAGTTATTAATGTCTTCTTCGAGGAATTGTACCTGTTTGAAATAAGCTGGTCGAGTATGTTTATTTCCCATTCGCTGCTTTTCCCTTTTCCCATCTCATCTATGACAAGTACTTCGGCCTTAATAAGTGGTCTTAAAATCTCATTTTCCGATATCCCTTCGGAATATGCCTGTCTTAGCTCGGCAAGTAGTAAAAAAAAGTCCTTAAACATGCAGCTGATTCCCTTTTCAAGTGTAAGTTCGGATATTGCTCCTATAGCAAGATGCGTTTTACCTACTCCCGAAGGGCCCATGAGCAGGAAACCCTTTTCATTGGGGTAATGCTTTATAAAACTGTCTTTTACGTATTTAAGGGCTTTTTGCTGGTCTACTGCTTTTGGTATATATGAATCGACCATAAGTATTTCAGAGAACTTTGATGGTATTTTTGTGAGGTTGTATCTTTTGATGTTAGTTCTTATGAGGCTGCAGGCCGGGCATTTGCCCAATACTTCGTAATTCTGGTCATTTTTATACCTTATATAACCGTTGCCTTCGCAGTGTTTGCAGTCTTCAACGCAGGTGCATGCCTTTGCATAGGAGTATTCATTATCATTTGTAATGAGGTATCCCTGGTTATGGCACTTTTTACATCCGACTGATTTTATCTTTGCTTCCATAGATCAATGGCAGAATATAATTATTGCTGCCTTCCTTGGCGAAAATATTTATTTAGATACTATAACCCAACTACCTCTTTTCCTTAATTTTAGATCAATGGCAGAATATAATTATTGCTGCCT